>OBMA010000614.1_pt1 | contig 21358 bp, 22 predicted proteins | sample 1539141 | NCBI WGS metagenome assembly OBMA01 (sample SAMEA3991484, study PRJEB22521) | metagenome | biome: anthropogenic terrestrial biome; feature: sewage plant; material: raw primary sludge | place: Sweden | collected 2012-09-26
ACCGGGCGCTTGACCGGCTTGGGTTCAGCTTGCGCGGGCGCTTCGGGCGACGGCGGCAGCGGCACATCGGGCACCATCACAGGCTGGGGGGCCACCGCCAGCGGGGTATTGAGCGGGGCACTGTCTGTCACCAGCGCAGGCGCGACGGGTTCCGTGGGTGCATTCATAACCGGGGCCGATACGGCAGGCACCTCCATCGGCCCCACCTTGTTCTTCAGGGGCGAGGGGCTGTTGTCCATGACCAAGTACACCGCCCCACCAATGGCCGCAAAAAAAGCAATGGCCCCACCAATCCAAAGCCCCACATTGTTCCCCATATTGGTAGCTGGTTCCGCAGGAAATACAGGTGGAATGGAACGGTTTCCGTCATCTTTTGATTGTTTATCAGCGGAAACAGCTTCTTTAATAAGAGCAGACTCAGGCACAGGGGGCGCTGGCGGCACCGCCACAGGCTGGGCCGCCATGGGGGCACGCGCGACGGCAGCGCCGCAATGGTTGCAAAACTTGGCCTCGGGCTTCAAAGGCGCTTGGCAAGCCGCGCAAGCCAATGGTGGGGCGAGCACCGGCGCAACGGCTGCGGCAGCAGGGTGGCCGCAGTCGGGGCAAAACTTGGCGCCGTCATGAAAGTCAGCATGGCATTGGGTGCATTGCACGGCAAAAATCCCCTTCTTATTGAAAAAACATGGCCTTTAAACCAGACAGGCGCGGATATTACCCCGCCAAAACAGCCCATCCCGTGCGGAAAACCACTTTGCCCGACAATCGCGCCCACCATGAAAGCCCCTGAACTGCTCCTGCCCGCCGGCTCGCTCGACAAGATGCGTGCCGCTTATGACTTTGGTGCCGATGCCATCTACGCCGGCCAACCACGCTACTCGCTGCGTGCCCGCAACAACGACTTTCGCCTGGAGCAAATCGCCCAAGGCATCCAAGAAGCCCACCAGCGCGGCAAAAAATTCTTCGTCACCAGCAACCTGATTGCGCACAACGACAAAGTGCGCACCTACCTGCGCGACATTGAGCCCGTGATTGCCTGCCGCCCCGATGCCCTCATCATGGCCGACCCCGGCCTGATCATGATGGTCAAGGAAAAGTGGCCCGAGCAGGAAATTCACCTCTCGGTGCAGGCCAACACCACCAACTGGGCGACAGTGAAGTTTTGGCAGAAGATGGGTGTCTCGCGCATCATCTTGTCGCGCGAGCTGTCGCTGGACGAGATTGAAAAAATCCGCCAAGAATGCCCCGACATGGAGCTTGAAGTCTTCGTCCACGGCGCTTTGTGCATCGCTTACTCGGGCCGCTGCCTGCTGTCGGGCTACTTCAACCACCGCGACCCCAACCAGGGCACCTGCACCAACGCTTGCCGCTGGGAGTACAAGACGCACGACGCGGCCGTCGATCCCAACACCGGCGAAGCCCTGGCCACACCGATGGAGCAAGGCTTTAGCTTTAGCAAATCGCGCGAAGATGCCGATAGCCAGTTCTCCAGCACCCACATGCAGCGCCACCCGCTGGCCGACCAAATCTACCTGCTCGAAGAAAAAGGCCGCCCCGGCGAGCTCATGCCCATCATGGAAGACGAGCACGGCACCTACATCATGAACAGCAAGGACTTGCGCGCGGTGGAGCACGTGGAGCGGCTGGTGAAAATCGGGGTGGATTCCCTCAAGATCGAGGGCCGCACCAAGAGCCTGTACTACGTCGCCCGCACCGCCCAGGTGTACCGCCGCGCCATTGACGATGCCGTAGCCGGCCGCCCCTTCAACCCGCATTTGATTACCGAGTTGGAAGGCCTGGCCAACCGGGGCTACACCGGCGGCCTGCTCGAGCGCCGCCCGGCCAACGACTACCAGAACTACGAAACCGGCACCAGCGTGCTGCAGCGCAGCCACTTTGTCGGCCAAGTGCGCGGCCACGCTGACGGCATGGCCGAAATCGAAACCATGAACCGCTTTGCCGTGGGTGACATGATCGAAATCATCCACCCCAGCGGCAACCGCACCGTTAAGCTCGAGCAGATGTTCAACCTGGAAGGCGAACCGGTACAGGTCGCCCCTGGCAACCCGGTGCGCGTGCGCGTGCCGCTGACGGGGCCGCTAGAGGGCGCACTGATCGCCCGCTTGCTGTAAGAACGTGTTCACGATCTAATAACAAATATCAAAAAAACCGATTGCCCCGCTCGGGCTTGGCAGGGGCCAACTCACCAAACCGGGCGGTGGTGCTGCTGCCCTCGCGGTAGGCCAGCACGGCGCTGGCCAGGGCAAAGTCTTCTGGGTAAGTCACTTTAAAGTTTTGCGCGCCGCCCGCCACCAGCTTGGGGCGGTGGCCTGCGGCCTCCATGGCGCTGGCTTCGTCGGTGGCCGCATCGCCCAACTTTTCTAGCGCGTGCAGCAAAGGCTCGAGGCGGAACATCTGCGGCGTTTGTGCCAGCCATTTATCGCTGCGCTCCAGCGTGCCCACCACGCGCACACCACCGGGGCCGGTGACCGCCGTTTTTAAGGTATCGGGGATTTTGTGTGCCAGCAAGCCGCCCACACTGTCGTGCTGGCACTCGGCAATCAAGGTTTCAATTTGCAGTGAAGTGACCAAGCACCGCGCCGCATCGTGCACCAGCACCCAATCGTCGGCCTGTGCCCCACGCTGCAACAACGCGCGCAAAGCACCCAACACCGTTTGCGCCCGACTCGGGCCGCCGCAGGGCACCGTGAAATAGCGCGAGGAAGGGTAAGCGGCCAAAAAATCATCGCCAGAGGCCACCGCAACCAGCGTGCCCGCCAACTGCGGTACAGCGGCAAAGGCCGCCAAGGTATGCAGCACCAGGGGCTGCCCCAACAGCGGCTGGTATTGCTTGGGCAAACTTGGCTCCAACGCCCCCGCAGCCATCGCGCGAGCACCCACGCCAGCACAGGGAATGACCGCCCAGAAACGGGGCGGTGAAGAAGGTTCAGGAGCAATAAAAGCGAGCGTCATGGCAGGCGATGATAGCGAGCACGGGCAAAGAAAAAGCCGTGCTTGCTTGCGCAACCACGGCTTTTATCAAACTTGGCAGGGGAGGAAGGACTCGAACCCTCGCATGCCGGAATCAAAATCCGGTGCCTTAACCAACTTGGCGACTCCCCTACGAAAAATCGAATTATGCACGATTTTTTGTGCCATTTTTTCCAAGCACTCAATTTTTTTAAAAATGAGCGCAATGCTCACAATTTTTCTCCCTGCTGTGCAGCGTACGGGGCCACGGTTCTGAATTGTGCGCCCTCCAAGAGGCATGCATTGTTTAAAACTAAGCCCTGGGGCAAGGATTTATGCAACTGCCCACAATGGTAGCTTTTTAATACGCTTTACTCGTTTTCATGTCTCAACACGAATCGGTCTCGCCAACTACGATCTGGGTTTTAACCCTTGCAGGATTGGGCGTTGCCTTGCTCATCATCTGGGGCTTTGTGGCACAGCGTCAGCAGCAAGAGGCGGCGCAGCAGCTGAAAAAACAGCAAGCCGCTTATGCCATCTATGAGCGCAATACCCGGGTCAATGCGCTGACCACAGACAACTCGGCCGAACCCACCCCTACCCAACAAGAGCGCCAAAATGCTTGGGAAGAAGCCCGACAAATCCGTAAATTCTTACTCGAGCACCCCAGCGTCACTCCCGGCCCCGGCTTTAGCGCCCCTGGCGTGCAAACCACTGGGGCGGCCATTGTTCGCGCGATTGACAATGCCCAAGAGCGTTAAATCGGCCACCTAACACTATCAAGGCCTCACACCATGCCCCACCAGTCCAGCCCCCAGCAACCAACCGCAAGCATTTACCTAGCCGGTGGGTGTTTTTGGTGCACAGAAGCCATCTTTCGCCGCGTGCGCGGTGTTCAGCACGTGCGCAGCGGCTATGCCAATGGCACTGATATAGCAACCCCGCCGACGTACGCCGCGGTCTGCACCGGCACCACGGGCTATGCCGAAGCGGTTGAAGTGGTGTATGCGCCGCAGGAGTTGGCGCTGGTGGATTTGCTCGCCATTTTCTTTGCCACCCACGATCCAACCACGCTCAATCGCCAAGGCAATGACGTGGGCACGCAGTACCGCAGCGGGATTTACACCACCACCGCAGAACAGCTCGCGGTGGCACAAGGCTATGTGGCGCAATTGAACCAAGATCGCAGCTTCCCCGCGCCAGTGGTGACCGAAGTAGCCCCTCTCACCGCTTTTTACCCGGCAGAAGAGGAGCACCACGATTATTTTGCCCAGCACCCCCAGGCGGGCTATTGCACCTGGGTGATTGCCCCCAAGGTGGCGAAATTCACAAGCCAATTCGCCCACTGCATGCGCTGAAGATGCGTGCGCGCGCCTAGCCTGCGCCAAGGCCCAGCATGCATTGCATGGCCTTGTGCAGTACGCCGGTCATTAGCCGGTCATTAAAATCACAAATACCAATTAAGCGCCTCAGGACGGCGCTCGGTTGTAAACCACTGTGGTTCAAGCTGCAGACGATCGGGCCGAATGGGCTCATCTTGCCCCACCAGATAGACCATCATCTCTTTGCGGCGCAGCACCACGTGACTGACGGTTTCTTCGCGGCCACCTTGCAGCACCCGAACCCCAGGTTTGAACACCGGCATTTGAAACATGCGGTGGCGAGGCGTAGCCCCGGCCTGGGCCGCTTCGGTAAAAGTTGTGTTATTCATTCTGGAGCCCTTTCCAAGCTTTGCATTGCAGACAGCGAATACTTGCGCTATCGGCAGCTGCGGTAAAAAGTTAAGCTATTTTTCCAATCCGCCTGGTTTTCAAGGATTTTTGTGCGTTTCAAACCTGACACCTTCACCTTGCTCCTGCTTTCTACGGTAACGATAGCTAGTCTCGCACCAGCCACTGGGATATTTGCAGAAATTTTGAACAAAGCAACTACCTGGGTGATTGTTTTGCTCTTTTTTTTGCATGGCAGCAAACTCTCGCGCCAAGCCATCTGGGCCGGTATTGGCCACTGGCGCCTGCATCTGGTGGTTACGGCCACCACGTTCATGGTGTTTCCCCTGGTAGGCTGGCTGGCCCAACCGCTGTGGGCCCTGTTGCTGCCACCGCCTTTGGTGCAAGGCATGCTGTTTTTGTGCGCCTTGCCCGCCACGGTGCAATCGGCCATTGCGCTGACCAGCATTGCCCGGGGCAATATCCCTGCTGCGGTCTGCAGCGCATCGGCCTCAACCTTGCTGGGCATTGTGTTCACGCCTTTGCTGGTGGGCGCTTTGCTGGCCCACAGCGGCCATGCCGGCGACCCACTGCAAGCCGTCAGCCGCATTGCCGTACAGCTGCTGCTGCCTTTTGCCCTGGGCCACCTGCTGCGCCCCTGGACGGGCAAGTTGCTGCAAAAAGCAGGGCAAAAAATCCGCATCATTGACCAAGGCTCCATCCTATTGGTGGTTTATGCGGCCTTTAGCAGCGCCGTCGTCGGCGGCCTGTGGCAGCAAATGCCCCTTGCGGCCATGGCGACGCTGCTGGGCGTGTGCGCTGTGCTGCTGGCGATCAGCATGGCCTGGTGCCTTTGGATTAGCCGCCGCCTGGGCTTTAACCAAGCCGATGAGGCAACCATTTTGTTTTGCGGGGCCCAAAAAAGCCTGGTCAGCGGCATCCCCATGGCCAAAGTACTGTTTTCAGCTGCTGCAGTGGGGCCGATGATCTTGCCAGTGATGCTGTTTCATCCCATGCAAATCATGGTCTCGGGAATTTTGGCGGGGCGCTATGGCCGCAGGCAGTCCCACGCCCTTGAAGAAAATAAATAAAGGGTTCACCTGGTAGCAAATTAAATAAAACCTTGGTTGCACCTCTAATTTTTCAATCAGAGAAAATCGTGCCATGTCCCCGTAAAGTGCCTGCCATGCAGCGTGCGAACGGGGATTTTTTCCTTTGAACACTGGCAGAGTTCCCCTCTGCTCCTCCGACGAAGAAGGGTTATCTCTCCTATGCACATCACCTTCAGTGCCTACTACACGCTGATCCTGGCCGTACTCGTGCTCCTACTGGGCAAGTTTTTGGTGCAGCGCATACGCTTTTTGCGCAACTTCAATATCCCAGAGCCCGTGGCTGGCGGCCTGGTGGTCGCCACGGTGATTTACACCCTGCACGAAGCGATTGGCCTGACGCTGGCCTTTGAAAGCAGCTTGCAAACGGCTTTTATGCTGATTTTTTTCTCGTCGATTGGCCTGAGTGCCAACTTCGCCAAGCTGCGTGAAGGCGGAATGGGGCTGGTGGTGTTCCTGGCCATCATTGCCGTATTTATCGTGGTGCAAAACACTGTGGGCATTGGGCTGGCCAGCCTGCTGGGACTGGACCCGCTGATCGGTTTGATGGCCGGCTCTATTACCCTGGTCGGTGGCCACGGCACTGCCGGGGCCTGGGGATCGGTGCTGGAAGGCCAATATGGCCTGACCGGCGCCACCACGTTGGGGATCGCCTGCGCTACCTTTGGTTTGGTCATTGGTGGCTTGCTCGGCGGCCCACTGGCCAAGCGCCTGATTACCCGCCACCAGCTGGCCCAAGCCCGCCCCGATGCCGAGCAACTGGCCCCCACCGCCCCCACCGTACCGGAAGGCGGCGAGCGCACGAATTTCGAGTTTCCCTCGAATGCACCGCGCCTGATTACGGCCGATGCCGCCATTGAAACCCTGGCCTTGTTTGCCGGTTGCCTGGCCTTTGCCGAGTTCATGACCCACCTGACCAAAGGCACAGCCATTCAGCTGCCCACTTTTGTCTGGGCCTTGGGCACGGGGGTGGTGATTCGCAACGTGTTGGACTATGTCTTCAATGTCCAGGTTTTTGACCGCGCCATTGACGTGTTTGGCAACGCCGGCCTGTCGATTTACCTGGCCATGGCCTTGCTGTCCTTGAAGCTGTGGGAGCTGACCGATCTGGCCGCGCCGTTGATGGTCATTTTGGCGGTGCAAACCGTCATGATGGGCTTGTACGCCGGTTTTGTGACCTTCCGCCTCATGGGCAAAAACTACGATGCTGCCGTGCTGGCCGCTGGCCATTGCGGCTTTGGCATGGGGGCTACGCCCACCGCGGTGGCCAATATGCAGGCCATTACCAACCAGTACGGGCCGTCGCACAAAGCGTTTTTGATTGTGCCGCTGGTGGGTGCCTTCTTTATTGACATCATCAACGCCTTCATGATTCAGGGCTTTATCCAGTTTGTGCGCTAACACCGCCTAACTTGCACCGCATCGGGCCGCGACTGCGCATACCATCGCGCATGTTTTTACGGTTTTGCTCCGCCGCCTGCATCGCCCTGCTGGCTTTGGCCCTTGGCGGCTGCGCCCTGCCCTCTTTAGAGGGGCGCAGCCACAGCCAAGCCATCGCCGCCACTGCCAACACACCGCTGGGCCAGACAGCCCGCCACTTGCGCCAATTGGCCCAAGCGCCAGAGAGCATCACCGCCATCGTGCCCCTGGACAGTCCACAAGAGGCTTTTGCGGCCCGCCATTTTCTGATCCAGCAGGCCACACACAGCCTGGATGTGCAGTACTACATCTGGCGGGCCGATACCAGCGGGCTGATGCTGCTGGGCGATTTGCTCGCCGCGGCTGATCGGGGCGTGCGTGTGCGCTTGTTGCTTGACGATGGCGGCACCGCCGGCATGGACAGCCTGCTGCACACCTTGAACACCCACCCCCAGATTGAGGTGCGCCTGTTCAACCCCTTTGTGCTGCGCTGGCCCAAAGTGCTGGGCTATGTGTTTGACTTTCAGCGCACCAACCGGCGCATGCACAACAAATCGCTCACCGCCGACAACCAGGCCAGCATTGTGGGCGGGCGCAATATTGGCAACGAGTACTTTGGCAATCCCCAAGGGGTGTTGTTTGCCGACCTGGATGTGCTGGCCTGGGGCCCGGTGGTGCGCGATATTTCGCACGACTTTGACCGCTACTGGGCCAGCCCTTCGGCCTACCCCATCGAGCGCATCGTCACCCACCCCTACGCTTTGGATTGGCCCACGTTGCGCCAGCGCATTGCCACAGCGCACGCCAGCACCGAAGGGCAGCGCTACCAGGCCGCCAAGGCCAACAGCCGGCTGCCCGAGCATTTACAAGCCAACGATCAAGCCATCCTCTGGGCCCCGGCCCACCTGGTCAGCGACGACCCGGCCAAGGTGCTGGGCCAGGCCCGCCAGCAGGGCCTGATCGGCGCACAACTGGCCCGCGCCATTGGCCAGCCCAGCATTGCGCTGGATATGGTCTCGCCTTATTTTGTGCCCACCCAGGCCGGGCTGGATGCGCTGGCCCAGCTGCGTGCCCAGGGCATCCGCATTCGTGTGCTGACCAATGCACTGGAGGCCACCGATGTCAGCCTAGTACACGTGGGCTACGCGCGCTACCGCGCCCCCCTGTTGCGCATGGGTGTGCAGCTGTACGAGCTGCAGCGCCAGGCCCCCATTGAGCTGCCGCGCCAGCTGCATGAACGCATCAAACGCCGTTGGCTACTGGCCAGCAGCGGCACCAGCTTGCATGCCAAAACCTTTGCCATTGATGGGCAACGCGCCTTTGTCGGCTCGTTTAATTTTGATCCGCGCTCCATGCTGCTCAATACCGAGATGGGGCTGGTGATTGAAAGCCCCGCCCTGGCCGCACAAATCAGCAATATCTTTGAGCAGGACATCCCCTGGCGCTCTTACCGCTTGAGTCTCGACCCCGAAGGCCACCTGCAGTGGGAAGCCCCCCCCTTTGGCAGTGGCACCACGCACTCAACCGAGCCCAACACCGGCTGGTTCAAGCGCTGGGGATTGCGCCTGTTGGAATATCTACCGCTAGAACCATTGTTATAAATTCAATAGCTCTTAGCGCTTATATAAAGCCATTCTCCATTGAAAAACGGCTAAAAAATATACATAACAAACGCAAAGAGCTTCAAAAATAATAGTAGAACCCTGTTCTTGCTGGCCTACTTCAACCGCGCCAGCTCGCGCTCAATGCCTTGCACATCGCTTTCTTGGCGGGCGATTTTGGCTTTCAGGTCGTCAATGCGGGCTTGGTACACCTCGGGCTGGCTTGCCTCCAGCTCGGCCGCAGTGGGCTGGCCACCATTGAATTGGGCTTTCAACTCAGCCAAGCGCGCTTGGGCCCGGCCCAGCTCAGACTGCAAAATCGCTCGGGCATCGTTATCGCGCACCTGCTGCTGAGTGCTGCTGACCTGCGCCGCTTCTGGCCCTCGGTTCACCGGGGTTGCGGGGCCACTGCTGGATGCCGCCGCACGTGGGGCGGTGCCACCACCACTGCTGCCCCCACCCGTATGCACAATCGTCAGCGAGCCGCCCTCGACCAAACGACAATTTTCTTTTTTCGCTTGGGCTGCATTGTTCGTGTACTCATTGCCACAGCGGTACACCCGGCTTTGCCCCCAGCTGGCCGAAGCCACGCTCAGCAGCACCAGCGCACAAAAAAATTGGATGCGGTTTGTTTTCATCACAGCCTCTACCTTCTAAATTTTGCGTATCCTCGCACCCACTGGCGCTTTGCCCGCACTGTAAGCGAGGCCGACGCGCTTAAAGCCCCAATGAGCAGGGTTTCTCTGCATGAGATACTTCTGTGAAACAGTTTTTTACCTCCCCGTGTGCCCATGACTACAACGCCCCCCAACGCCGCCACCGAGCGCGTGATTAAAAAATACCCCAATCGCCGTCTGTACGACACCAGTACCTCGGCCTACATCACCCTGGGCGAAGTCAAGCAGCTGGTTTTGCAGCGCGAAAATGTGCTGGTCAAAGATGCCAAAACAGGTGAAGACCTCACCCGCTCCATCCTGCTGCAAATCATCTTGGAAGAAGAAGCCGCCGGCATCCCCATGTTCAGCGAAGCGGCGCTGGCCAACATCATCCGCTTCTACGGCCACGCCATGCAGGGGCACATGGGCAGCTACATTGAAAAAAACCTGCAAATGTTCACCGACTTTCAAACCAAGCTGGCCGAGCAAACCGGCAACACCGATGCTTGGGCCAAGATGATGCAGATGCCCCAGGCCATGCTGCCGGCCGGTTACGCTGAACAAATACAAAAAATGCAGGAGCAAATGCGCCAACAAACCGAGCAAATGATGGGCATGTTTGGCCTCAAGCGCTAACCATGCGCTTGCCCGCTGCCAGTGGCACGTGATGGCTTGCCTGCGCACACAATAAAAAAGCCAGCTTGCGCTGGCTTTTTTTGATGGTCAATGTGGTCAATGGCTGACCAACAACCAATTAATAGCTGCTGCGACGCGAATCACTGTAGCCACCGCCGTAGCCACCGCTGCGGGGGGCGCGCGCTTCCATCGGGCGGGCGATGTTCACGGTCAGGTCACGGCCACCCATGTTCTTGCCGTGCATGGCCTGGATCGCTGCCTCGGCTTCTGCGCCACTGGACATCTCGACAAAACCAAAGCCTTTGGAGCGGCCGGTGTCGCGCTCCATCATGACTTTGGCGGATTGGACTTGGCCAAAGTGGGAAAACTGCTCTTGCAGATCGTCGTCACGGACCGAGTAGGACAAGTTACCGACATAAAGTTTGTTGCTCATTTTGGAGCCTTTCAAAAAAAGCGCCCAACAACGTTAGGGGCGCAGGTGAAAACACAGGTGTGCGAGAAATTAGTATTAGTGCTTGCGTTTGAAAGCAGGCGCTCGCGCAGCGCGGGGCTGGCGATTTTCGATGTGGCGGAAAGTGATCCGCCCTTTGGTCAGGTCGTACGGCGACATCTCCAGCGTGACGTTGTCGCCGGCCAGAATGCGGATTCGGTGCTTGCGCATCTTGCCGCCGGTGTAGGCAATCAATGTGTGGCCGTTGTCCAAGGTCACCCGATAACGGGTATCAGGCAGCATTTCATCTACCTTGCCTTGCATTTCAATAAGTTCTTCCTTGGCCATAGAGCCTCCTTGAAGTTACGGTTTAGGGCAGCGAGGTGGGGTCAAGCAACCAGTGGCGGCCTTGTGCGGCGGCGTACATCAAGGCGCTGTCTTGCGTCTTGAACTCGGGCTTGAAGGTGTAAACACGGTCAAGTTGTTGGCGGCCTTGACCTCGCTGGATGGAAAGCAATGCGGTGTGTTGGTCGCTGCCGTGCGAGCGGCTAAGCGGTGTGATCCGAAAATCGCCGACAGCGAACGGATGGGTACTGGCAAATGGCATTAAAAACAATAGTGCTCGGGCCGATGTAGCCCGGGTTCATGCTGTCACGCTGTGCGACAAAGCATGGGCAGAGGCAACCGCGTAAAGGTTGCTCAAGTGAAGCTTGCCTTGGGAAAAGTCAGACCACCGAAGAGCCCACATTGAAGTGGTATGCAGTAGAGGTGTGCGGTTTTGGGGTACCGCTGCCCAGATCGAACCTGCTTGCAGCACGAGTAAGCAAAAAACGCTGCAGCTGGGCTAATGTAGGGGGCTTAGGCCTGGTGCGCAAGCAGTTTTTGCATATTTGTAGAAAAAAGTCTAGCGCCAGGTGTGCGCCAGGTGTGCGCCAGTGCATTCGGGGCAAGCGGTTATAGCCAGTGTCGCCCTTGTATGCAAAGCGTTTGAAATAGAATGCCCGCCTTACGAATAAAGGCGTTACCGCAAAAGAAAATTAAATGAAATCAATGGATTGTGAAAATAATACCCAACCCGCCATTCCGAAAATTGGGATGGTGAGTCTGGGCTGCCCCAAAAATCTGACCGACTCTGAACTCATCATCACCCAGCTCAGTGCCGAGGGCTACCAGACCGCCAAAAGCTTTGCCGGTGCCGATTTGGTCATTGTGAACACCTGCGGCTTTATCGACGATGCCGTCAAAGAAAGCCTGGACACCATTGGCGAAGCCCTGGCTGAAAACGGCAAAGTCATCGTCACCGGCTGCCTGGGGGCCCGCAAAGACGATGGCGGAAGCAATATGGTGGCCGGCATCCACCCCCGCGTGCTGGCCGTGACCGGCCCACATGCCACGCAAGAAGTGATGGATGCCGTGCATGCGTACTTGCCCAAACCGCACGACCCCTTCATCGACCTGGTGCCCAGCCTGCCCGGTGCGGTGGGCGAGGCGGGCATCAAGCTCACCCCACGCCATTACGCCTATCTGAAAATCTCGGAGGGCTGCAACCACCGCTGCACGTTTTGCATCATCCCCAGCATGCGCGGCGACTTGGTTTCGCGCCCGATTGGCGATGTGCTCAAAGAAGCGCAAGCGCTGTTCGCTGGCGGGGTGAAAGAGCTGCTCATCGTCAGCCAAGACACTTCGGCCTATGGCGTGGACATCAAATACCGCATGGGTTTTTGGGAAGGCCGCCCGGTCAAAACGCGCCTGCTGGAGCTGGTGCAAGAGCTGGGCAAGCTGGCGCAACAACACGGTGCCTGGGTGCGCCTGCACTACGTTTACCCCTACCCCAGCGTGGACGACATCCTGCCGCTGATGGCCCAGGGGCTGGTGCTGCCCTACCTGGATGTGCCGCTGCAGCACAGCCACCCCGATGTGCTCAAGCGCATGAAGCGCCCGGCCAGCGGCGAGAAAAACCTCGAACGCATCCAGCGCTGGCGCGAAATCTGCCCCGAGTTGGTGATCCGCTCCACCTTCATCGCCGGTTTTCCGGGCGAGACCGAAGAAGAATTTCAGCACCTGCTCGATTTTGTGCGCGAAGCACAAATTGACCGCGCCGGCTGCTTTGCTTATAGCGATGTCAGCGGTGCCACCGCCAACGACCTGCCCGGCCAACTGCCCCAGTCCGTGCGCGAAGAGCGCCGCGCGCGCTTCATGGCCGTGGCCGAGGAAGTCTCCATCCAGCGCCTGCAGCAGCGCGTGGGCCAGACGATGCAGGTGCTGGTCGATAAAGCGCACAGCCTGGGCAAAAAAGGCGGCATCGCCCGCAGCTGGGCCGATGCGCCCGAAATTGATGGCCTGGTCCACCTGCACCCCATTGCCAAGGCCAGCCAGCAGTACAAGGTGGGCGACATGCTCAAGGTGCGCATCACCGCCGCGCAAGGGCACGATCTGATCGGTGAAGTGCTCTAAAAAAAGCGATAAAAAGCCAATTCAGTAGCTATTGCCGCAGGTGTTTATTCAAATTCAGGTGTTTTTAACCCTAAAAATCAATAAACACCTGCGGTAAAAGCTATAAAAAATCAGTGGCTGTTACTCAGGGTCGGAACGCTCAAAGAAGCGATGGCGCTGCGCTTGCAAGGTGTTTTTGATTTCGGCACGGATTTCCACCTCCAGCTGGCGCAGGTGGCTGGCAACCAAGGCATTGATGCGCTCCTCCAGTTGCTCTTGCAGTAGTTTTTTTGGTGGCCCCGCCGTGGGGTGCGCCACCGGTGTGTCCACTGCCGCCACTGCCGCCTCGATCGGTGGGGCGGCCAGTGGTTCTGGCCCACGCTGCTGCCCCACGGGCTCAGGCACAGGCTCAAGGATAGGCTCCACCGCCTGGGTCAGGGTTGGCACAAAGCGGGGGGGCTGCTTTTGCGGGTAGTGGCTCATGCTGCGCGCTGAAGCAAATAGTGCAGCAACAAGGCCACTGGGCGGCCCGTAGCGCCTTTGGCCGCGCCTTCTTTCCAGGCCGTGCCGGCAATGTCCAAATGCGCCCACGGTGCATCACCGACAAAGCGCTGCAAGAACTTGGCGGCGGTGATCGACCCACCAGCGCGGCCTGCGACGTTGCCCACGTCGGCAAAATTGCTTTTCAGCCCCTCGCCGTAATCCTCATCCAGCGGCATGCGCCAGCACAGATCCAAGGTTTGTTCACCCGCTGTTTGCAATTGCTGGGCCAGGGCATCGTCGGTGGCGTACATGCCGCTGCGGATGCCGCCCAGGGCAATCACGCACGCGCCAGTCAGTGTGGCAATGTCAATCAAAGCGGCGGGTTTGAAGCGCTGGGCATAGGTCAAGGTGTCGCACAGCACCAAGCGGCCTTCGGCATCGGTGTTCAGGATTTCAATGGTCTGCCCGCTCATGCTGGTGACCACGTCACCGGGTTTGACGGCTGCGCCATCGGGCATGTTTTCGCAGGCGGGGATCAAGCCGACCACGTTGATGGCCGGCTGCAACTGCGCCAAGGCGGTAAACACCCCCAGCACGCTGGCCGCGCCGCACATGTCGAATTTCATTTCGTCCATGGCTGCGGCCGGTTTGATGCTGATGCCACCGGTATCAAAGGTGATGCCCTTGCCGACCAGCACCACGGGGGCCTCGGTTTTGGCGGCCCCTTGGTAGTGCAGTTCGATCAATTGCAAGGGCTCTTTGGAGCCTTGGGCTACGGCCATAAAGGCATGCATGCCCAGCTTGGCCACTTCTTTGGGGCCGTGAATTTTGCAGCGCATATTCTCGGCCTTGCCCAGCGCCTGGGCCACCTCGGCCAAGTGGCTGGGGGTGGCGTGGTTGGCGGGGCGATTGCCCCATTCTTTGGCGGTGGTTTGCCCGGCAGCAATGGCTTGGCCCAGGGTGAAAGCGGCCTCAGCAGCGCGTTTGTTGGGCACGCCCAGGGTCAGTTTTTTGATGGCGGGGACTTTGGCCGAGGGCTTGGTGTGCTGGTAGTGGTAGAGCGCTTCGTGCAGGGCTTGCACGGCAATGGCCACGTCAGGCGCATCTAAAGCGCTTAAACACAGCGCAGCGTGCTCTACTGCTGGCGCTTTGAGCGCGCTGGCTGCCCCCAGCAAGGCGCTGCGCAGCTCTTTGGCGCTGCCTTGCCCGGTGCCCAGCACCAGCACGCGGCGGGCTTTGATGCCCGCGACTTGGTAGGCCTGCAGCTGGCTGCCCGCTTCGGTGGAGGCATCCTTATGGGCGATGGCGGCGGCCAGCCATTGCGGCAAAACCTCTTGTTGTGCGGAAAAATCGCCACTTTGGCTGCTGATGGGCACGATCAGCAAATCACATTTGAGCGCTGCGGCCGCGCTAAGGCTTAAAGCTTTGAGTTCAAAGTTCATAATCGGGGTTTTCCTTTTTTGCCAATGTTATTCGATTCATCCATACGCAAAGAGCTCTCGCGCAGCTTTGGTGCCACGCTGTTGGTGCTGATTACTGTGGTGATGACCATGATGTTGATCCGCATGCTGGGCCAAGCGGCCAAGGGCGTTATCAGCCCCGCAGATGTGCTGCTGATTATGGGCTTTACTGTGCTGGGGTATCTGGCCACGATTTTGACGCTCAGTTTGTTCGTGGCCATGGTCTCCACCCTCTCGCGCATGTACCGCGACAGCGAAATGGCCATTTGGATGAGCAGCGGCCAAGGGTTGCTGGCGCTGCTGCGGCCGTTTTTGCGCTTTTCTTGGCCCATTTTGCTGGCCGTGCTGGGGCTGTCGGTATTTGCCTGGCCGTGGAGCAATGACCAGGTTTTGCAATTGCGCACCCAGTTTGAGCAGCGCAGTGACCTGGACCGCATTGCCCCCGGTGAATTCCAAGAATCGGCCGATGGCAGCCGGGTCTTTTTTATTGACAAAGAAAAACTCAGCGCTGAATCGGCCAGCAACGTCTTCATTGTAGAAAACCGCCCGGATCAAGAGATTGTGACTTCGGCCCAATCGGCCCATTTAGCGGTGCACGATGGCCTGCGCTATGCCATCTTAGAAAATGGCCAGCGCGTTGAAACCCAGCCCAGCACCCAAACCACCAAATCCACCCAATTTGCGCGTTACCAGGTGCTGCTCAAGGCAGAAAGCACCACGCAGACCGCAATGAGCGTGCGCGCCCTGCCCACCATGGCCCTGTTCAGCGCAGCAGAGGCGCAACACCGCGGTGAGCTGGCCTGGCGGCTGAGCCAGCCTTTGCTGGGCCTGAGTTTGATTTTCTTGGCGCTGGCCATTACGCGCGTCAATCCCCGGGTGGGCAAAAGCAGCAGTTTGATGCTGGCCCTGCTGGCCTTTGTGGTTTATTACAACTTGGTCAATGCCGGGCAAAGCTGGGTGGCTGCGGGCCGGGTGAATATGTGGGCGTTTTTAATCGTGCTGCATGGCAGCGTTTTGCTGCTGGGGGTGGGCGGGCTGCTGATGCGCCACCAACAAACCACCCTGGGCCAACTCCTGGGGGCCTGGCTGGGCCGTGGCACGGCAGGCAAAACCGGAGAGGCCGCATGAAGATTTTTCGCCGTTTGATTTACAAAGAAGTCATCAGCGCCGTCACGTTTGTCTCACTGGGGTTTTTGGCGCTGTTTTTCTTTTTTGACCTGCTCGATGAAATGCGCAGCGTAGGCCGCGCCCCGGGCTACACCCTGGGTTATGCGCTGATGGCGGTGGCGTTTGAAATTCCCAATCACCTGTACGAGTTGCTGCCCATCACGGTGCTGATTGGCACAATTTTTGTCATGGCCCGGTTCGCCCAAAGCTCGGAGTTCACCATCATGCGCACCAGCGGCCTGGGGCCATGGCGTGCGCTGGGCACGATGGTGTTGCTGGGGCTGGGCTTTGTGCTGTTTACCGGGTTTTTGGGCGACTACGTTGCGCCAGCGGCCCAGCGTTTGGCCTTGCAAGCGCAGGCCAAGTATTTAGGCAGCAGCAAATCGACCGGCAGCACGGGCGCTTGGCTCAAAGAGCGCAGCGCCGATGGGCACATGCTGGCGGTGAATATTCGCGCCATTGATGCCAATGGCCGCTTGGGCCCGGTGCGGATTTTTGCGTTTGATGCGGCCGGCCGCCTGCACGAGCAGCTGCACGCCAGCGATGGGCAGGTGCATGCCGAAACCGGAATTTGGGAGCTGAACGCGGTGCAGCACAGCCAGTTTTCATACGATAGTGCTGGAGAAATGGCGCAAGTAAAGCGCGAGCAGCTCCCAAACTTTAGCTTTTACACCAACATTACCGGCGACATGGCCCTGGCCGCAGCGCACAAGCCCGACCACATGCCCATGCTGGAGCTGTGGCGCTTTGCCCAGCACCTAAAAGCCAACGATCAATCGGCGCAAAAGTACGAAATGGCCTTCTGGCGCAAGGTGTTCTACCCCTTGAGCTGCCTGGTGATAGATCGGAAGAGCACAAAGTGTTCTACCCCTTGAGCTGCCTGGTGATGGTGGTGCTGGCCCTGCCCTTTGCCTATTTGCACTTTCGCTCGGGCGGGATTGCCGGCTATGTGTTTGGCGGCGTGATGGCGGGGATCAGCTTTTTTCTGCTGAACAACGTTTTTGGCTACGCCGGCAGTTTGCAAAACTGGTCGCCGCTGTGGAGCGCTGCGGCTCCGGGGCTGACGTATTCGGTGCTGTCCCTGGCGGCCTTTGGGTGGCTGGTACTTAGACGATAAAACAACAGCGCAGTCAATCCTATATGCAAATAGATCATAATGACGCGCAGTTTTATTGTTTGCGTACCTTATGAACCTCCATCAATTTCGCTTTGTGCAAGAGGCCGTGCGCCGCAACCTGAATTTAACGGAGGCGGCCAAGGCCCTGCACACCTCGCAGCCCGGTGTCTCTAAGGCCATCATCGAGCTGGAAGAAGAACTGGGCGTGGACATCTTCGCCCGCCACGGCAAGCGCTTAAAGCGCGTGACTGAGCCGGGCGAGCATGTGCTGCAAAGCGTGGCCATCATCATGCGCGAGGTGGGCAACCTCAAGCGCATTGGCGAGCAATTCAGCGCCCAAGACAGCGGCACCCTGAGCATTGCCACCACCCACACCCAGGCGCGTTACGTGCTGCCGCATGCGGTGGCCAAGCTGCGCAGCAGCTACCCCAAAGTCCACATCAGCCTGCACCAAGCCACCCCACACGAAGTGGCCCGCATGGTGCTGGACGAGCAAGCCGAAATCGGCATGGCCACCGAATCCTTGGCCGACTACCCCGACCTGGTCACCCTGCCCTGCTACGAGTGGGAGCACGTGCTGGTGGTGCCGCCCAGCCACCCGCTGGCCACCAAGGAGCGCATCGGCCTGGACGATTTGGCCATTGAGCCGCTCATTACCTACCACCCCTCATTCACCGGCCGCAACAAAATTGACGCTGCCTTTGCCGCCCGCCAGCTGCATCCGCGCGTGGTGCTGGAGGCGATCGACTCCGACGTGATCAAAACCTACGTGCGCCTGGGCCTGGGCGTGGGCATCGTGGCCGAAATGGCCATGCGCGAAGACCCCGGCGTTGATTTGGTCGCCCGCCCGCTGGGCCATTTGTTTGGCCAAAGCGTGGCCCGCGTGGCCTTCAAGCGCGGGGCCTACCTGCGCAACTTTGTCTATAAATTTGCCGAAACCTTGAGCGACCGCTTAAGCCGCGACCTGATCATTCGCGCCATGCAAGGCGAACCCAGCGACTACAGCCTGTAACCCATGACTGCCACCACCCCCTCCTTCCCCAGCCGCCTGCCCCAGGTGGGCACCACCATCTTCAGCACCATGTCGGCCCTGGCGCAGCAGCACCAGGCCGTCAATCTTGGCCAGGGTTTCCCCGACTTTGGCTGCGATCCGCGCCTGCTGCACGCCGTCACCAACGCCATGCACGCCGGGCACAACCAGTACGCCCCCATGCCCGGCATCGCCGCACTGCGCCAGGCCGTCAGCGACAAAATGCTGGCCATGCCCGGCATCGCCGCGCTGCGCCAGGCCGTCAGCGACAAAATGCTGACCCTGTACGGCCGCCGCTACAACGCCGATAGCGAAATCACCGTCACCGCCGGGGCCACCCAGGGCATTCTCACCGCCATCCTTGCGTGCACCCAGCCGGGCGACGAAGTCATCGTGCTCGACCCCTGCTACGACAGCTACGTGCCCAACATCGAACTGGCCGGAGCCACCGCCGTGCGCGTGCCGCTCACCCCCGGCAGCTTTGCGCCAGACTTTGCCAAAATCGCCGCCGCGCTAACCCCGCGCACGCGCCTGCTCATCATCAACACCCCGCACAACCCCAGCGCCACCGTCTGGAGCGATGCGCAAATGCGCCAGCTGCAAGAGCTGCTCGCCCCCACCAATGTGCTGCTGCTCAGTGATGAGGTGTATGAGCACATGGTCTTTGACGGCCAGCAACACCAAAGCGCCGCGCGCTTTGCCGGCCTGGCCGCGCGCGCCTTTATCGTCTCCAGCTTTGGCAAAACCTACCACGTCACCGGCTGGAAAGTGGGCACCATCGCCGCCCCGGCCGCGCTGATGGCTGAGTTTCGCAAAGTCCACCAATTCAACGTCTTTAGCGTAAACACCCCCATGCAAGCGGCCCTGGCCAGCTACATGGCCGACCCCGCGCCCTACCTGGAGCTGCCCGCTTTCTACCAACGCAAGCGCGACCTGTTTTTGCACGGCCTGCAAGCCACCCGCCTCAAGCCCTTGCCCACACGCGGCACCTACTTTCAGTGCGTGGACATTTCTGCGGTCACCGACCTGCCCGAGGCCGACTTTTGCCGCTGGCTGGTGCAAGAAATCGGCGTGGCCGCCATCCCACTCTCAGCCTTTTACGGCGACGGCTTTGACCAACAAGTGGTGCGCTTTTGCTTTGCCAAAGAAGATGCCACGCTACTGGCCGCGCTAGAGCGCTTGAAGAAGTTGTAGCGATAGCTGCTTGCGCTGGTATTTAAAGGGTTTCATGGCTTTATTGCTTTGAAACCCTTTGTTTTTGTGCGCTGAAGGCTATGGAAGTCTTGGGCATGGCCTACAGCAGGGGGCCGGGCTACACCAGCGCCTGCGCTACGCTGCAGCAGTTGGCAGGCAGGCCCAGCCAGCGCTGGGCGGCCGCTTGCAGTGCCGGGAGCTGGCCCGTGGTGAAAAGCTGCATGGCTGCAGTGGTGGTGCCCGGTGGTGGGGGGGCAAGCAGCTGGCCTTGCTGCAGCAGGCGCTGGGTTTGCTGGGCCACGGCTTTGCCGGTGTCCAGCAGGTGTACGTGCGGGCCGACCAGGCGCTGCAGCACGGGCCGGGCAAACACGTAGTGGGTGCAGCCCAAAACCAGGGTGTCCATGTGCCCAGGGTTTGGGCCAAATGGGCCTAAAACGCTTATGTAGCGTGCGCAGAGTGCTTCTATTTCTGACAAATTTCCGTCGGCCTGCCAGGTGCTGGCTTCAATGGCTTGGGCCAGGCCATCGCAGGCTTGCACGTGCCAATGCACTTGCTGGCCATGGGTGTGCAGCAGGTTTTGAAAACGGCTGCTGCCCACCGTGCCGCGCGTGGCGATAACGCCGACGTGGCCGGTGCGGGTTTGCAGTGCGGCGGGTTTGATGGCCGGCTCCACCCCGACCAAGGGCAATTGGGGCCAAAGGGCACGCAGGTGGCCAATGGCGGCAGCGGTGGCGGTGTTGCAGGCCACCACCAATAATTTGATGGCGTGGTGCTTGAGCAGGTAATCGGTGATTGCAGCGCAGCGCTGTTGCACAAAAGCATCATCGCGCTCGCCGTAGGGGGCGTGGCCGCTGTCTGCGACGTAGATGCAGGGCTCGTGCGGCAATGCCTCGCGCAGGGCTTGCAAGACGCTCAGGCCGCCAATGCCGCTGTCAAAAATTCCAATGGGTGCCATGCCAGAGGCTGTTTGCATACTCAAAACGTCCAATTGCGAAGGGGTGAAGTATGCACCTTGGCGCGGCTGGCAAATGGGGGGAATGGGGAAATGAGGGGGGTGCCGAGGGGCCGGGCAGTGGTGGCTGCCGGCCCGTCTTGGGGCACAGGGCGTAAAGCGGTTTTTGCAGCAGTTTTTGCAGCAGTTGTAGGGCTGGCTTTAGGGCAGTGCCGCAACGTAGGCAGCGACGGCTTTCATGTCGGCCTCGCTCATGCCCTGGGCGATGCTTTCCATTTCGGGGTTGGAGCGAATGCCGTCCCTCTTCTTAAAGTGTTGGAGTGTGGCCAGCACATACCCTGGGTGTTGCCCAGCCAAGCGGGGCATGTGGGCGGTGCCCCGGGCATCAGCGCCGTGGCAGGCGACGCACACTTTGCCAAAGTACTGTTTGCCTTTTTCGACCAAGGCAGCGGGTTGAGTGGGCTGCGGCTCGACGGCTTGCGCGGCGTAATACAGGGACATGCCGGCGATTTCATCCACGCTCAGGGCTTTGAGCACGCCCTGCATAAAGGTATCGCGGCGGCGGCCGTCGATGTATTTGCGGGACTGCTCAATCAGGTAGTCCGGGTTTTGCCCGGCCAGCACGGGGATTTCTTCGGTATTGCTATGCCCTTTGTCGCCGTGGCAGTTGGCGCAGACAGCGGCGACTTTGCGGCCCAGGATGAAGAGTTTTTTTTCTAACTCCGGGTTGGCGCGTGCCGCTTGCATCCTGTCATGAATGGGGCCGGTGCCTACAGCAGGTGCCTGGGCATACGCGCAAGTGGCAATGAAAGTGGCCGACAGCGCTGCCACTGGCAGCCGAAAAAAACGAGACACCCGCAATTTCTGGTTCATGACAATGCTTTATCAAAACAAACCGAAAGATCATAGGGGCAAGCGCTGCGCATCCCACGCAATGCACGACCAAAATAGTCGCGCTTTCAAAAAAGAGGGATGAAAAAACCGCCCGAAGGCGG
>OBMA010000621.1_pt1 | contig 21293 bp, 17 predicted proteins | sample 1539141 | NCBI WGS metagenome assembly OBMA01 (sample SAMEA3991484, study PRJEB22521) | metagenome | biome: anthropogenic terrestrial biome; feature: sewage plant; material: raw primary sludge | place: Sweden | collected 2012-09-26
TTTTACATATTAGCTCTAGGTCGTTGTATTTTGGTGTCCAGTTCATTTTTGTTTTGATTTTTGTATTATTTGAAATCAGTGTAGAAGGATCACCAGCTCGTCTTGGAACTATGTCTACTTTGAAATCTGTATTTGATACTTTTTTCATAGTATCTATTACTTCTTTTACACTATAACCATAACCATATCCACAGTTAAATATATCAGAAGGATTAGCATCTAGGTATTTAAGAGCTTTTAGATGTGCATCAGCTAAATCGCATACATGAATATAATCTCTAATACAAGTTCCATCTTGCGTATCATAGTCATCACCAAAGATTGACATTTTTGCTCTTTTATTTAGAGCTGTTTCAGCAGCTACTTTGATTAAGTGAGTTGCATTTAGTGTTGATTGTCCGATTTTTCCATCTACATCTGCACCTGCAACATTAAAATATCTAAGAATTACAAACTTAAAAGTCTCATTTGCAAAAGCTGTATCTTTAATAACTGATTCTGAAAATAGCTTTGAACTTCCATATGGATTAATAGGACTTGTTCTTGTTGTTTCACTTACAGGAATATCTTCCTTATTTGGTTCTCCATAAACAGCAGCAGTTGAAGAAAATATAAATTTATTTACACCGTATTTTGTAGCAGTTTTGATTAAACTTGCTGTATTTGCTGTGTTGTTTAAATAGTATTTCAAAGGTTGTTCTACAGATTCAGGAACTACCAAAGAAGCTGCAAAATGAATGATTTCTTTTATGTCATTTTCTTTGAAAATATCTTCTACTTTTTCCCAATCACTTAAATCTTGATTGTAGTATTTGATTCTAGAAGCTGATTTATCAAGTGATTTTAAAGTATCAATAGTTGTTTCAAATCCAGTACATAAATTGTCAATAATGATGATTTCATAGTTTGTTTGTTCAAGTAGTTGTTTTACTACGTGACTTCCTATATATCCTGCTGCGCCTGTTACTAGTATTTGCATAATTTTTTCCTTTGTGTTTTTAGTTATTCGTTATTTGTTATTTGTGCTTTGATTGCTTTTTTTGAAGATTCTTTTCCTTTTAAAAGTTTATTTTCTTCTTTTACTTTTTGGTATTTTTTTCTTAGTCTTGCCGTTTTTGCTCTTCTTCTAGCTCTTGGATCAAAAAGATTAAAGAAAATAGAAAATAGTAAAAAGAATACTACTAAGTTCAAAGAATCATCTTGTTTATGTAGTTGTAAAAACATACAAGAAAAAACAAGTTGCATTGATATCAGCATTTTTACTGTGAAAGCCTTGTCTTGTTTGATGTTGTTTAATATATGATGTAGATGATTTTTATCAGCTTCAAAAGGTGATCTTCCCCTTTGGATTCTTCTTCTAAATACTACAAGCGTATCAAGGATTGGAACAGCTGCTAAAAATAGTACAGATACAGGATTTATATAAGTAAGTGATTTTATACTAAGAATTGCTATGATAAAACCCAAAAGAAGTGAACCACTATCTCCCATAAATACCTTTGCTGGATGCCAGTTTAGTATTAAAAATGCTAAGATTATTGATACAAGTATTGCACTCCATACCATCAAAGTATTATCATTATAAATTATACCAATTACAAATACAGCAGATAATATGATGATAGAAATTGAACCAGCTAAACCATCAAGACCATCACTAAGATTTACAGCGTTTGTAAAAGCAACTATCGCAAATATAGTAAAAGGAAGAGCAAAGTAACCCAAATTTACAGAAATATTAAAAAATGTTCCAATATTTGTGATTTCAAAGCCATTGAAATAAACAATGATTGAAGAAATTACTATAAATACAAGCTTTTGTTTTGCACTAATTGTAAATCTATCATCAACAACTCCACAAATATATATGATAAATATTGCTAAAAATGTATATTTATTTTCACTAAATGTATCTAAATCAAAAAAGATAATTCCCATTAAAAAAATAAAACCAAAAACTAAGCCAGCACCTCTTGGAGTTACTGTTTTATGAGAACTTCTCTCATTTGGAATATCAACAAGTCCAAGTTTTGGAGCTAATGTGATAAATTTTTTAATAGCAAAATACGTGATGATAAATAAAACAGTGCAGTAAAATAATAATGTAGTCATAATTTTAGAACTTCCTAACTTTTTTTATTTAGTTTTATTATACAGTAGACTTTCTTATTTTAGGCTACAGTTTGGTTACAAAATATGCAATTAAGTTATTTAAGCTACAAATATATTATGTATACAGTAAATTAAAATATTACGAGTAAATAATATTGATTTTTATCTTTTTTTCTATTACAATTAGAGTAATTTAGAGCTAAAAGGGAATATAAATGAAAATTAAAAGAATTACTTATAGTTTAAGTGCGTTGGCTTTTCTTATGTCATCACTAAACGCAACGACTATAAAAGACGTAGTTGAACACTCACTTATATCAAATCAAGATATAGTTTCAAAATCAATAAATAATGATGCTTTTAAAAAATATATTGATGAGCAAGAAGGTGGGTATTACCCAAAAATCGATCTTACAGCAACAGCTGGGGTAAAAGATCAAAATGACACTGTACCAAATAATCCAAGATCAGATACAAATCAAAGTGGTGGAAATGTTCAAGTAGATTTAGAACAACTTCTTTATGATGGAAATTTAACTCCTAGTTTAGTTGAAGAAGCAAAAGCTAGATATTCTGCAAATAAATTAAAAAATTCTGATAATGTAGAAAGTATTCTTTTTGATGGAATTAATGCATATTTGAATATTTTAAAATATGATGAAAGAATTCAAGCTTCAAAAGCAAACTTAGTTGTTCATGAAGATTATTTATCAATAGCAAATCAAACAGAAAAAATCAATGGTGAGATTCTAGATAAAGTTCAAACAAAAGCAAAAATCCACTCAGCAAAAAGTAACCTTTTTGAAGAAACAAACAACAAAAGTGCAGCTATAAGTTCATTTGTAAAAAATGTTGGAATGCCAATAGACAACAATATTTGTAAACCTGTAATAAATGAAGGAAAAATTCCTGCTACTCTAGAAACATTACAAAAATCAGCTTTAGAAAACAACTATAAAATTTTAGGGCAAATCGAAAGTATTAAACAACAAAGAGCAGCAGTTGAAAAAGAAAATGCAGGTTTTTTACCAACATTAAAATTTAAACTTCAAGGTTTATATGACAATGACTTGGCAGATGAAGAGACAAAAACAAATGCTTATTCAGCAAAAGTAGAATTAAAATATAATATTTTCAACGGTATGGTAAATCAAAACAGATCACAAAGAGAAGTTTTATTTTTAAAAGAAGCACAAGCAAAACTTGATGTTGTTACAAAAAGTGTTTTAGATGAAATAGCAGTTTCTTATGAAACATACCACACAGCAAAAAAACAGATTGTTGAATTACAACAATTCATCGAAGAAAACAAACAAATTATTTCAATCTATAAAGATCAATTTGATGCAGGAACAAGAAACTTTATTGACGTTCTAAACGTAGAAGGTGATTTATATAACTCTAAATTAGCTTTAATCGGTACAGAATACACAATGTACAATGCATACTACAAGATATTAAAAGCAACTTCAACACTTCAAACAACAGTTGTTAGTTCTGAAAATCAAGCTTGTGAACAAACAAATAAACAAACAAACAAAAAAACAAGTACACAAACAGATACATCAGTTCAATCACTTTTAGCAGAAGATTCAGCACCAGCATCAACATCAAATGCTTCAGGTGAATATTCACTTTTATTAGAGTCATATAGTACAAATGCATCAGCAAAAATTGCTATTGATACACTTGGAACTTTACCAGCTAATGTTAAATCAAAAATTGTTGTAAATAAAAATGGTTCACATACTATAGCTTTATCTAATATTGATAGTTTAGAAAAAGCAATTGAGCTAAAAAACCAATTTGCAGCAAAATTTCCAAAGTCATACTACATTAAAAAGAAATAGTCAGGATAAATATTGAATAAATCAGATGAATTAGATTTAAATAGTGATTTTGAAAATATAAAAGAACAAAGAAAAGAAGATACTCTTTTAGAGTCTCTTCTTTTTTTATCAAAATATCATAAAAGAACATCATCAGCAGAATCTCTAATCGCAGGTTTGGCTATATACAACTCTCTTATGTCACCTTCTATGTTTGAAAAATCAGCCAAAAGAATAGGGCTTATTACAAAAGCAGTTAGTAGAAAAATACCTCAAATCGATAATTTATCATTGCCAGCTGTAATGTTATTAAACAACAACAAAGCCTGTGTAGTTTTAAATATTGATTTACAAAAAAATCAAGCAACTCTTATGATGCCTCATGTTAGTAGTGATACTCAAATTATCCTTAGTATTGAAGAACTAGAAAAACTTTACACTGGAAATCTTTTTATTATCAAGCCAGCTTATAATTTTGAAAATAGAGTAGATAAAGATGTAGAAATAAATGATTCAAAAAAATGGTTTTGGCGAACAATGCAAAAAAATATAGATATTTATAAGCTAGTTATAATAGCTGCTATTTTAATAAATATCTTTGTAGTTTTTGTGCCATTATTTACAATGAATGTATATGATAGGGTTTTACCAAATAAAGCTGTAGATACCTTATGGGTTTTATTAATAGGAATTGTTTTTGTATTAGTTTTTGATTTTATTCTAAAACTTATTCGTGCGTATTTTATAGAACAAGCTGGGAAACGTGCCGATATTAGAATGTCAAGTAAAATATTTGATCAGTTATTAAATATAAAACTAGATGCAAAACCATCATCTACTGGAATGTTTGTAAGTAGATTGCAATCATTTGAAAGTGTAAGAGAATTTTTTACAACAGCTACAATTACAGCTTTTGTAGATTTACCTTTTGTGGTGTTATTTATATTTATTATATTTTATATTGGTGGACCTTTGGGTTATATCTCGTTGGCAACTATGTTTATAGCTATTACTTTCTCATGGTTTATGCAAAAACCTATTAAACAAACAATTTTAAACTCTGCAAAAGAAGACCAAATCAAACAAACAGTTTTAACAGAAACTGTAACAGGATTGGAAATCATCAAAAGTGTAAGAGCACAAAATCGTATGAGAACTCACTGGGAAAAATCAATTTCTCAAACTTCATATTATGGGAATAAATCACATTATTTATCTCAAATAGTTACTTATTTTGTAGGATTCATTTCTCAATTATCAGGCATTGTAATAGTTGCAGGTGGAGTTTTACTAGCAAGTGATGGAACTATCACTATGGGTGGAATTATTGCAGCTATGATGTTAAATAGTAGAGTAATAGGACCAGTTTCTCAAATAGCAGGAATGATAATTAGACTTGATAGAACAATATTATCTTTGAATAATATTGATGAAATCATGAAAATGCCAGTTGAAAGAGAAAGAAATCAAAAATACCTAAGCCGTCCAGACCTAAATGGAGATATTGTTTTCAAAGATGTTAATTTTGCATATAAAGATCAAAAATTTGATGTTTTAAAAAATGTAAATTTATCTATCAAAAAAGGTGAAAGAGTAGGAATTATAGGAAAAATTGGTTCAGGAAAATCAACACTAGCAAAAATATTACTAAACTTATACGAACCATCAAAAGGTTCTGTTTTGGTTGATAATACAGATATAAGACAAATAGACCCTGTTGATTTAAGAAGATCAATAGGATACGTTCCACAAGAGCCATTTTTATTTATGGGAAGTATAAAAGATAATATCACTATAGGTGAACAATACGCAACCGATGAACAGATTTTAAAAGCAGCACAAATAGCAGGAGTTCATGATTTCTTAGGAAAACATGAAAAAGGTTATGATTTGATTGTAGGTGAAAGAGGTGAGGGCCTTTCAGGTGGTGAAAGACAAGCAGTTACTTTAGCCAGAGCGATATTATCAAATCCAAATATTTTGGTATTTGATGAGCCAACAAATATGATGGATGAATTATCAGAAAATTTATTTAAGAAAAAAGTTCAATCAATAATAAAAGATAAAACAGTAATCATAATCACACATAAACCATCACTGCTTTCAATAGTAGATAGATTAATAGTAGTGGAAGATGGAAAAATTGTAGCAGATGGACCAAAAGAAAAAATAATTGCAGCTTTTGGTGCAAAAGTAAAACCTACAACAGTAGTAAATACAGTAGTTAAAAAAAGAGTAATAGATGAACAATAATAGTGAAGATTTAAATTTTGTAAATATTTTACATTCTCAAAAAAATGCAAAAATTGATTCAAAAGTATTGTTATTGTTTTTTAGTATTTTGGCTTTTTTTGTGGGAGCTTTTGTTTGGTCTTATTTTTCGGAAATTGATGAATTAACTCGTGGTGAAGGAAAAGTAATTCCTTCTGAAAAAATCAAAACAATTCAGAGTTTAGATGGTGGTTTGATTTCAGAAATTCTAATCAAAGAAGGGTCTATTGTAAAAGAAGGGCAGCCTTTGATGAAAATAGATACTACAAGGTTTGAAGCATCACTTGAAGAGAACAAACAAACATATTATCATTTACTAGTAACAAAAGCTAGACTTGAATTGGAATCAAAAATTGACCTTTCTGTAGATATTCCAGAAATAAAATATAGTGATGAGGTTTTAGCAAATGCAAATACTTTTGCAATGAATGATAGAAAACTTTTTACTTCAAGAATGGAAGAGTTAGTAAGTACTATTAAGACTTTTAAAATACAGTTAAAACAAAAAGAACAAGAAATAAATGAGCTAAATAGTAAAAGCCACCAACTAAGAAAAAGTCTGGAAATAGTAAGAGAAGAAGCAAAAACCATGGAATTATTAGTTGCAAAAAGATCTAAATCAAAAGTAGATTTACTTCAAATTCAAAAAGAAGTAGCTCAACTAGATGGAGATTTACAAAATACATATGCCTCAATTCCAAGAGCAAAATATGCAATAGAAGAAGCTCAAAATAAAATAATCGAAAAATCAAAAATATTTAGATCAGAAGCTTCAAATGAACTTCAAAAAGTAAATACTGAAATAAAAAAATATGAATCAAAACTTGTTTCAGATGAAGATAAACTTAGTAAAACTGTTTTAGTTTCGCCAGTTGATGGTATTGTAAATCAAATTAATATAAATACAATAGGTGGAGTTGTAAAATCAGGAACAGACCTAATCGAAATAGTTCCACAAAGTGATATCCTTTTAATAGAAGCAAAAATTGACCCCAAAGACATTGCATTTATAAATCCACAACAAAGAGCGATAGTAAAAATTACAGCTTATGATTTTTCTATTTATGGTGGTTTAGAAGGTAAAATTGTAGAAATATCAGCAGATAGTATTGTAGATAAAAATGATAAAGATCAAAAAAGTTACTATAAAGTAGTAATAAAGACTGAAAGAAATTATCTTGAAAAAGATAAACAAAAACTCCCAATTATTCCAGGAATGATTACCTCAGTTGATATTATTACAGGTAAAAAATCTATTTTAGACTTTATTTTAAAACCTATTTTAAAAACAAAATCAAACGCACTTCACGAAAGATAATCCTTTGGATTATCTTTGCAACCCCTTTGTAACCAAATATAAATATAATGTCAAACTTTATTATATTAAGGAAAAAAATGGAAAGTGTGTTAAATTACATTCATGACAAAATAGACAGTTATGAAGTACAAATTATAAAAGATGAATTTGATGAAAGAAAATCTTATATTGTAGAAAATGGTTTTATACTTGGAGTTCAAATAAATACAGGTACAAAGATTAAATTTAAGTAATAAAAAGGAAGATAAAATATCTTCCCTAAAAATTATTCTCTTTCTTCTTTGATTTCAATTGAAATAATTTCATCATTTTGTTTAGTTGCATCTAATACTTGAAAACTCTCATTATCGTTATCTTCAATTTCACCAAATACAGTATGACCACCATCTAAATGAGGACAAGCAACAAAACAGATGAAAAATTGACTTCCACCTGTATCACGTCCTGCGTGAGCCATTGATAAGCTACCTTTTTTGTGAACTTGTTTTTGTGCATTTGTTTCACATTTAATAGACCAACCAGGACCACCTGCACCTGTTCCATCAGGACAACCACCTTGTGCCATAAATCCATTGATTACTCTATGAAAATTTAAACCATCATAAAAACCATCATTTGCAAGTGTTGCGAAGTTTGAAACAGCTGTTGGAGTTTCTTCATTAAATAGTTTAATCCAAATTACACCGTTTGTAGTTGTGATTTTTGCGTAGTTAAATTTTGATAATTCTTCTTTTGAATAGTTATATTCTTTTAATTCTTTTTTTCTTCCAAACATAGATATTCCTCTTTATTTTTTATCTGGAATTATACCCTCTTTAGGTGTTAAATAGTTTAATTTTACTAAGTTCTGAACGATTTCTTTAAAAACAGGAACAGCAGACCATGATGCATAATAGTAGTACCAATGCTTACCAGTTGAAATAGGATTGATAACAGTTACTCCTATAGTATATGAAGTATTCCCATCATTTACAAATCCAAAGAATGAAGATATATATTCTTTTAAGTATCTTCCCCCCCTTGCTATTTGTGCTGTTCCAGTTTTCCCACCAATTTCTAAACCTTCTATTTTAGCAGCTTTCCCCGTACCATCATTTACTGTTTGCACTAATAGTTGTTTCATTGTATCTGCTGTTTGTTTTGAGATTATTTTCTCAGGTTTATCATCGTATGGTTTATATTTATTATTATCATAAGTCAAATGTGAAACAATATGAGGTGTAACCATATATCCATCATTATTAAAAGTTGAATAGGCTTTTAGAACTTGTATAAATGTTGAAGTTATACCTTGTCCAAAAGATACAGTAGCTTTAAATACATTGTCTCTTTTGTCTTTGTCTCCAGCTGAAAATTGCCAAACTTTTGGCATTACACCTTTTTTCTCATACGGTAAGTCAATACCTGTTTTTCTTGTAAATCCAAATCTTTTCATTCCTTCAAAAAACTCAGGACCTGTTAATCTTTGGGCGATTTGTAAAGTTCCAATATTTGAAGAATACATTACAATATCATCAAGACTTAAATAATGTTTTCTAAATTGGTGGTCATCTTTGATAGTAAATCTCCCAATCCTATATGCACCTTTTGGATATTCGCCCTCACCATTTGTTCCACCATTATTATAAGCAGGAAAACTTTCATTTTTTTTGATTAAGTTTTTATCCATAGCAAGTGAAATAGATATGGGTTTCATTACAGAACCTGGTTCAAATTGGTATTCAATTGCATTAACATTTAAAGATGGAATATCTTCTTTTCTGATTTTTTCTGGATTAAATCTATTTGAAGAAGCCATAGTAATGATTTTCCCAGTTTTACTCTCCATGATTGATACAATAATCTCATCAGCACCTAGTTTTTCTTTATAAATATCTAAAGTAGTTTCAATATTCTTTTGAAGTTTTAAAGGAATATTTAAATTTAAGGTAGCTCCATCAATTCTTTTTCTAATAATTGAATTTTTATCAAAAGAGATATAAGATAATACATCTCTATCTCCTTGCAAAACCCCATCTTTTGATTGATTTAAAACTTTATTATAGTTATGTTCAAGTCCTTTGATTCCATTTACTTTTGTTTTTCCTGATTCTGTTTCAAATTTTGAGATATATCCTACAACTGGAGTTAAAGTATCTTCATAGGAAAAAGTTCTTTTTTCTCCACTTTCACTAATTGTTAAACCTCTTAAAATTTTGTTACCATTTACTTGCCTACTCATAAAAACATCTAATTGAATTAATTTAAATGCTAATTCTTTTAAATTTTTTGCAGATCTTGAGTTTATACCATATGATAAAACTAAATTTCCAGGATTTTTTTCTCCTTCTATTAATCTTTCTTCTAATATTTTATATTCAGTATTACTATAAATTGAAAATAATTTTAAAAATAATTCTCTTTTTGTAGGATCTAAATGTCTTGTATCGATTGAAGCTTTGTATAATTTTTTTGAAGATGCAATTTTAAAATTGTCATCACTTATAATATCTCCTCGTACTGCAAGTTCACTTTTTTCACCTGTTAGCGAGGGCATATGTCTTTTTTCAGCAATAGTTCTAAATACTGAAATCATAAGAATTGTAAGGCAAAAGAAGATTAAAGAAAATAAAATTACTATTTTTTTTGTTTTGTCAATTTTTTCGATATTTTTTGAAGGCATATTTATCCATATTATTATATAATGAGAAATGTATTTTAACAGAACTAAGATTAAATCAATTAACAATAATATAAATAATAACAAAGCAGACTATCCATTGTTTATTTTGGTGTCATTATTAATCATTTGTAGCATCATTTTTTCATATTCCTTAACCATATATACTGTTGAATTTTTTGGATATGATGAATTCCACTTTTTTATAAGACAAGGGCTTGTGGGTATTTCTGCTATATTGATTATGTGGTATTTCTCTACGCTTGAACCAGATAAAATAGTAGAAAAAGTTGGTATGACTTTTTTTATTTTATTTTTTTTACTTATGATTGTAATGCCTTTTTTACCAGCATCATTAGTTACCGAATCAGGTGGTGCAAATAGATGGATTAGGCTTCCTGGTATTTCATTGTCTCCTGTAGAATTTTTTAAGATAGGATTTATATATTTTTTATCTTGGTCATTTCATAGAAAAGTTATAAATAAACCGAAAAAAATTGGTTTAAAAGATGAAATTTTACTTTTATCTCCTTATTTTTTAACATTTTTTGTGGTTGTATTTATTATTGCTTTTTTACAAAAAGACTTAGGTCAAGTTGTACTTCTTGGAGTAATATTAGTTGTACTACTGATTTTTGCAAATAGATCATTTAAAATCTTTTTAGCTTTAGGTTGTATTGCTCTTGTTGGATTAGTTGGTCTAATCATCGCAGCACCTCACAGAATAAAAAGAATTCACTCATGGTGGGCGATGGTTCAAGATGGTATTTTATCTGTTCTTCCAGCATGGGCAGAGCCATATCTTAGAATTGATGAATTACCAGAACCTTATCAAGTTTCTCACTCATTAAATGCTATTCATAATGGAGGATTTTTTGGACAAGGTGTAGCTCTTGGTGATATTAAAGTAGGGTTTTTATCAGAAGTTCATACAGACTTTGTATTAGCCGGAATTACCGAAGAAGTAGGGCTTTTTGGACTAATGGCGCTTACTTCAATAATGTTTATGATAATATGGAGAATATTCAAAATAAGTAGAAGAGTAGATAATCCAATTTACCACTTATTTACACTTGGAATTGCATTGATGATTATTATCGCATTTTTAATTAACTCATATGGAATTTCAGGAATGATACCTATTAAAGGTATTGCAGTGCCACTTTTATCTTATGGTGGTTCTTCTATGCTTGCAATGGCTATTTCTATTGGTTTAGTTTTATCAATCAGTAGAGTGGTTCGTGATGAAGATGATATAAAAAAGGTTAAAAAATAATGAATGGAACAGTTGTTGTTACAGGTGGAGGAACAGGAGGGCATTTAAAAGTTGCAGATGCGTTTATAGAAGAGTTTTATAATAGAGGTATTAGTGTAATTTTTATAGGTTCTTCAAATGGCCAAGATAAAGCTTGGTTTGAAAATGATAGAAGATTAAAAAAAGCAATTTTTTTAGATACAAAAGGTGTTGTAAATAAAAGTGGCTTTGGTAAAATTTTGTCTCTTTTAAATATTTTTTCAAAAACTATTTATTGTCTGAATTTATATTCAAAATATAATGTAAAAACAGTAGTATCAGTTGGTGGGTTTTCAGCAGCAGCTGCTACATTTGCAGGTATTGTGAAAATAGGATGTAAACTTTATATCCATGAACAAAACTCAAAAATGGGTAAACTAAATGAAATTACAACAAAATTTGCTACAGAAGTTTTTTCATCATTTGATGAAAATTCACTAGTAAAAGATTATCCAGTATCAAAAGATTTTTTCACAGCAGCACGTGTGCGAGATAAAGTAAGAACTGTTGCTTTTTTTGGTGGTTCACAAGGGGCTGTTTGTATAAATGATTTTGCATTAAAATTAGCTCCAAGATTAAATGAAATGGGAATTAAGATTATTCACCAAACTGGGAAAAATGATTTTGACAGGGTGAAGTTTGAATATGATAAATTAAATATTAAAGCAGATGTATTTGATTTCTCAAAAAGAATTCCTTTTAAAATGGCAGCTGCAGATTTTGCAGTAAGCAGAGCAGGAGCTTCAACTTTATGGGAATTATGTGCAAACTCTTTGCCTACTTTTTTTATTCCTTACAAACATGCAGCCAGTGATCATCAGTATTACAATGCCAAAGCATTAAATGATAAAGGTTTATGTTTTCTAAAAAGAGAAGATGAATTAGATGTTGAGTATTTTTTTGAAGCAATAAAATCAGATATTCATAAAATAAGCATTGAATTAATAAGTTCTATTAATCCAAATGCTATTTCATTGATTGTAAATATTATCTTAGAAAATAATAAGAAGTAAAATACCAAATAAAATTCTATAAATACCAAATGCAACAAAAGTAAATTTTTCAAGGAATTTTAGAAATAGTTTGATAGTTAAAAATCCAACAGTAAATGAAACTATAAAACCAACTGCTAAATTTAATAAGTTTGCATCAGCAAAAAGTTCTTCGTGGTGTTTTAATAAATCATAAGCAGTAGTTGCACACATAACAGGAAATGCTAATAAAAATGAAAATTCAGCACTTGTTTTTCTATTAAGCCCAACTAACATAGCACCAATAACGCTAGCTCCTGCACGTGAAGTTCCAGGAATTAGTGCGAAAACTTGAGCTAATCCAATCCAAATTGCTTGTTTATATGTAACATCTTCAACATCTAAAGTATGAGTTTCATTTTCTTTATAAAATCTTTCAACAATTAAAAAGATAATTCCCCCAACAATAAACATAATAGCAACAATTTCAATACTAAACATAGCTTTAACTTGTTTTGAAAATATAAAACCTAGAGCTGCAATTGGCAAAAATGCAATCATAACTTTTGTCCATAAATCAATATGTTTAAATGTAAACTTTGATGGATAAGTAAATATAACGGCTAATATTGCTGCAAATTGAATTATTACTTCAAAAGCCATATTTATGTTATTTTGTTCAAGCCCTAAAAATTCACTAACTACAATCATGTGTCCAGTTGATGAAATAGGTAAAAACTCTGTAAATCCTTCTACAATCCCTAATATAATGGAATCGAAAACTGTCATTTTAATCCTTTATTTTTTGTTAAGTTTAAAAACAGTTTTAAACTTCTTTTTTCTTTAAAACCCAAATTATAGTCAATTTTCTTTAAATACTGAAGAATATTATTTTTTGAAACACCACTTCTTTTAGAATATTGCTCTAAAATATATTGAGGAATCTTAATATATTGTTTATTGAAATTTTTTGTGATTTTTTTCAATGCTTTTTTATTTGAGTTAAAACATAAAACTGCAAATACAAAAGGTAAATTATATTTCTTTTTCCACTCTTTAGCTAAATCAATTTTTATAATATTTGGATTTTCATGATAAAACTTTAAAGCTTTATCTCCTATGATAACTTTTCCCTCTAAATCTAAAATTAAAGCCAGTGCATTTGATGTTTGTGATTGAAAATCACTTTCCTGAATTCCTGGAATCAAAAGTACTGATAAAACTTCATCCTGTGCAACTATCCCAAAATCTAAATATTTCTCATTTCTTGAAGCTATTGATGAAATAAATGCACTATCAACTTTTCTTTTTTTAAATTTGTTGTTTATAAAAGATGGATAAGATTTTTTGTACTCTATTATGGATTTTTGTTGAGTAGATTTTATGTTTTTTTTTATAAATATATGAAAGGGTAATAAATTTATAAAATCTATTTTTGCAAATATCATTAAATATTTGTCCTTATTATGTTAAAATTTTCTCGGTATAATAATATAAATATCATAAGAAGGGATTAAAATGGTAAAAATTGAGTTTTTAGGACCAATAAATAAAGAAGATATGGATTTAGATATTACTAATCTATCTCAGTTAAGTGAAATATTGAAAAAAGATGCAGAGGTATCTACTTGGCTTACAAATTGTGCTGTTGCAGTAAATGATACTTTAGTTACATCAAAGGATATTCCTTTAAAAAATGGAGATAAAATATCACTTTTACCTCCTGTTTGTGGTGGATGATTTTATGGATAATAGAAAAGACTTTTTACAGTTATTTGATGGTTCTTTACCAGTTGAACAAATAACAAATGCCTGGTATGAAAAATATAAAAATTCAAACTATGGAGCGATTATTACTTTTGTGGGTGTGGTAAGAGATGAAAATAAAATAGAGGGTTTATCTTTTGATATATATGAACCTATTTTAAATTCATGGTTTGACACATGGCAAAAAAAAGCAAATGATTTAAATGCAATAGTTTTAATGGCTCATAGTAGGGGTGATGTTTTTAATCACGAAAGTTCATATATAGCAGCCGTTTGTTCTCCAAAAAGAAGAGTAGCTTTAGAGTTAATTGATGAATTTGTAGAAGATTTTAAAGCACAAGCTCCAATATGGAAATATGACATAATAGATAATAAAAGAGTTTATGCACAAGATAGAAGTACTGCAATAAAAGGTTCAGGCCTTTTGGTATAAAAAGAAGGAAGTTAATAAAAGAAAATGAGAGTAGATTTACACAACCACACAACATTATGTAACCATGCAAATGGAACTGTTGATGAATATATACAAAGAGCTATAGAATTAGGAATTGACCACTATGGATTTTCAGACCATGCACCTATGAACTATGACCCAAAATATAGAATGGATATTTCACAAAAAGTTTTGTATGAAAAATGGGTTCTTGATGCAAAAGAAAAGTATAAAAATCAAATAAAAATTTTATTAGCTTATGAGGTTGATTATTTAGAAGGTTATATTTTAGATGAAATTAAAAATGCAAAAGTTGATTATTTAATAGGTTCAGTTCATTTTTTGAAAAATAAAAGTGATATGTGGGGTTTTGATAATCCTGAATTTATTGGAGTTTATAAATCAAAAGATATAGATACAATTTGGGCTGAATATTTTGATGCGATAAAATCAATGGCAAAAACGCAGTTATTTGATATTGTTGGACATCTTGACTTAATAAAAGTATTTAAGTTTTTACCAAAAAAAGATATTAGATTAATAGCTAAAGAAACACTAAAAGAAATAAAAAAATCAAACATGGTTTTGGAAATAAATCCAGCAGGTTTACGAAAACCAATAGGTGAAACATATCCTTCAAAACAATTATTAGAATTAGCATATGAAATGGATATAAATATTACATTTGGTTCAGATGCCCATGAAATAGACCAAGTTGGATTCAAATACGATGAAGCTGTAGCTCTTGCAAAAGAAATTGGATACTCAAAATGTGTTACTTTTGAAAATAGAGAAAAACAAATAATTTCTTTTTAATATTAAAATAGAAAAAAGTAATATTAAATCCTTTGTTGTTTAAAAAATATACAGCTGTTTTATTTTATTTTATTTATTTTTAGGTAGAATATCTTAAATAATTTGAAGGAGTTAAACCTATGGGTAAGTTCGTTAATAATACTGAAGAGTTTTTTGTATATTGTAAAGAAAATGAAGTTAAATTTGTAGATTTCAGATTTACAGATATGAAAGGTACATGGCACCATGTAACTTATATGATGAGCGCGGTTAGTGCTTCACAATTAGATAATGGTATGCCTTTTGATGGTTCATCAATTGATGCATGGCAACCAATTCATAAATCTGATATGTTATTAAAACCAGATGTTGGTACTGCATTTTTAGATCCATTTACATCTGAGCCTACAATCATTGTATTTTGTGATGTTTATGATATCTATAAAAATGAAATGTATGAAAAATGTCCAAGATCTATTGCTAAAAAAGCATTAACATTTTTAACTGAATCAGGTGTTGGAGATGTTGCATATTTTGGTCCAGAAAATGAATTTTTCGTATTTGAAGATGTAAAAATCATTGACAAAGGAAATGAATCATACTATAGAGTTGATACAGAAGATGGTGAGTGGAACGATGATACTGCCTTTGAAGGTGGAAACATGGGTCACAGAGCTAGAACAAAAGGTGGTTACTTCCCAGTAGCTCCTATTGATACAGGTGTTGATTTAAGAGCTGAAATGATGCAAGTATTAGAGCAAGTTGGTCTTGAAGTTGTTTTAGGACACCACGAAGTTGCACAAGGTCAACATGAATTAGGTATTGTTTTTGGTGATTTACTAGAAGCTGCTGATAATGTTCAAAAATTAAAATATGTAATCAAAATGGTTGCTCATTTAAATGGTAAATCAGCTACATTTATGCCAAAACCACTTTATGGTGATAATGGAAGCGGTATGCACGTACACCAATCAATCTGGAAAGATGGTAAAAACTTATTCTACAAACAAGGTGAATATGGAAATCTTTCTGAAATGGCTAGACATTATATTGGTGGAGTATTTAAACATGCTCGAGCAGTTGCTGCATTTACTAATCCATCAACTAACTCATACAAAAGATTAATTCCAGGATTTGAAGCACCTTCAATCTTAACTTATTCTTCACAAAATAGATCTGCATCTTGTAGAATTCCTTATGGTGCAGGTGAAAAAGCTGTACGTGTTGAAATGAGATTCCCAGATTCAACTGCTTGTCCTTACTTAGGATTTGCTGCTATGTTAATGGCAGGAATAGACGGTATTAAAAATAAATTTGAACCTATTGGACCAATGGATGACGATTTATATGAATTACCATTAGATGAAATTAGAGAAAGAGGAATTCCTCAAATGCCTCACACTTTAAGAGGTGCATTAGAAGCATTAGTTAGAGATCACGAATTCTTACAACCAGTATTTACAAAAGACATGGTTGATACTTACCAACATTATAAATTTGAGACTCAAGTATGGCCTTACGAAGCAAGACCTACTCCATTTGAGTTAAAAACTACATACTCTTGTTAGTATTTATTTTCTAAAAGAAAAAAGGCAAGTTCATCTGAACTTGCCTTTTTTTATGACTTAAATATATAAATAAAAAAGTATTAGAATTCTAATACTTCTTCATTTGGATTTGAAGGTTGTACAAAAGCTTCAACTTCTGGTAAAGGAGATTTATCTGTGAAATATTCTGTTATACCATTTATATTTGTTGTATAAACATTTTCAGGCATTATAAAATTTCGTGGAATTTCAGGATGTAACTGTAAATATTTTTTAAAGAAACTAGAAAATACAGGAGCTGCAATTTTACCACCTGTTTCAGTTTTTCTCATTGGAGCATTATTGTCATTTCCAAACCAAATAATAGTTTGAATTGATGGTGAATATCCACAAAACCAAGCATCAACGTTATTATTTGTTGTACCTGTTTTTCCAGCTAATTCAATCCCAGGAACTTGTGCACTTTTCCCTGTTCCTCTTTTTACAACATCACTCAATATTGAAGTCATTAAATAAATTTGTTCAGGAGTATTAATTTCTTTTGTTTGGGGTTCAAATGTAACTACCTCCCCATTTTTATTTACAATTTGCTCAATTATATATGGTTTAACTTGAGTACCATTATTTGAAATAACACTATATGCTTCACTAAATTCAACTAAATCTACACTCATAGAACCCAAAGTAATTGATAAGTTATTTACAATATCTTTAAATCCATATTTTTTTAGTTCTTGACTTGTTAATTCAACTCCAACATCAGTAACTAAATTTAGAGTAGATAAGTTTCTAGAAAAAGTTAAAGAATCCCGTAAGCTAACAATTCCTTCGAATTTTCCTCCATAATTTTTAGGTTGCCATTTTTTCTGAACTCCACCTACTGTGTAGTTATAAGTTCTTGAAATATCAAAAAGTTGAGAAGCTGGATTATAACCTTCATTTAATGCAATTTGATATAAGAATGGCTTAATTGCACTTCCTGCTTGTCTTTTTGATTGATAAGCTCTATTAAAAACTGATTGATTATAATCAACACCACCAACCATTGCTAAAATTCTTCCTGTACCACTTTCCATTGTAATCATGGCACCATTTAACTCTTTTACATAAGAATCATCTTTAGAATTTGAGCCTCTTGAACTCAAATCTCTTTTAATAGCATCATCATAAGATGCTTTTAAACTTTCTCTCGCAATTTCTTGAGCATCTTGGTCAACTGTAAGATAAATTTTATAACCACCATATTGAATATCTGGAATATCAGTAATTAATTGACTAATAGCATAATCAATAGCATAAGGAGCTTTATTTTTAGTAAGAGTTTGATTGAAAATAACAGGAATTTCTTTCATAGAATTTTCATATTGATCTTTATTTATCCATCCTAGCGTATCAAGTCTAGTAATAACTTGATTTGCACGTGCAAGGGAAATTTTTAGATTTTTTGTGGGGTCATAAAAACTAGGAGCTCTAGGAAGTCCTACTAATATTGCCATTTCTTTTAAAGATAATTCATATAAATCTTTATTAAAGTATCCTTTTGCCGCAGTTTTAATACCATAATAACCATGACCAAAATAAACATGATTTAAATATCTTTCAAGAATTTCTTCTTTTGTAAGAATTGTTTCAAGTCTAATAGCAAGTAGGGCTTCTTTTACTTTTCTTATTATTTTCTTTTCTCTTGTTAAAATTAACATTTTAATAAGCTGTTGTGTTAATGTACTAGCACCTTCTACAAATCCACCTGCTTTTATATCTTTGATAATAGCACGACTAATTGCATCTGGATTAATTCCTGAATGTTCAAAAAATTGTGTATCTTCGATAGCTACTAATCCTTCTATTATTCTTGCTGGAATATCATCATATTTTACATATTCTCTATTTTCTTCTTTAAATGTATTTGCTATTAGATTTCCATCTTTATCAAAAAATTGACTACTTTGTTTTGGAGCATAATTTACAACAGTATCAACATCATGTTTGATTTCATCATATAAATTGTATAGCCATCCAAATACTGCTAAACCTATAACAATACTAATGCCAAAGATAAATTTCATCATATTAATTCCTAAATTGTTTATTTTTAAAAGTTGAGTTAATTAACTTTTTTGTGTAATCTTCTTTTGGTGAAGATAAAATATCTGCTGTCAAACCTTTTTCAACAATTTCTCCATTTTTTAAAATTATAATTTCATCGCAAATATTTTTTATAGAAGTTATATCATGGGTTACAAAAAGTATTAAAATATCTAAACGTTTTTTTAAATCATTGATTAAATTGATAATATTGTTTTTATTTTCTTCATCTAAAGCGGTTGTTGGTTCATCAAGTAAAAGTAATTTTATATTTCTACTAAGTGCAATTGCAATTACAACTCTTTGAATTTGTCCACCACTTAGTTGAGTTGGAAATTTATTTAAAACAGAAATATCCAAATCAACTAATTCTAAAACTTCCACTTTTTTTTCTTGGGTACAAAAAAATTGATTTTTAATTTTGGTCATCATAGATAAAGAAGTAAAAGGATTTTGTGGAATAAATCCAATAGTGTCATAATTTAGTTCAAAAGTAGATTCTATATCTTTTTCTTGGTGCATAAATGATGGAAGTAGATTTAATAGAGCTTTTAAAGTCAAAGATTTTCCACTTCCACTTTCACCAATTAAAGCAGTTGAGTTTTTTATATCAAATGATATATTTACTAATTGCTTTTTATTGGTGCTAATTTTTAATTTATTTATATTTAACACAAGTTATCTTTATATTAATGGCTCATCCATTTGTGATGGAATTTCTAAATTCATAAGTTTTAAAACAGTAGGAGCAATATTATTTAAACTTCCTGTTTTTACTTCTTTTACATTATTTGCAATTACAAAACAATAAACATCTCCCACTGTATGATTTGTAAGAGTGTTTCCTTCTTCATCTTTCATCATTTCACAATTTCCATGATCTGATGTTAAAATGATATTATAGTTAAACTCTTTTGCTTTTTCTAAAATCAGTCCAAGTTCAAAATCTACAGCTTCCACGGCTTTTACAGCTGCATCAAAAACTCCTGTATGACCAACCATATCTCCATTTGCAAAATTTACAACTATAAAATCAATATTGTTTTGCATAGCAGTTCGAACAGCATCACCTACTTGTGGTGCTGACATTTCAGGTTGTAAATCATATGTAGCAACTCCTGGTGAAGGAATTAAAACTCTAGTTTCATTTAACATAGGTTCTTCAACTCCACCATTAAAGAAAAATGTAACATGGGCATATTTTTCAGTTTCAGCTGTATGAAGTTGAGATAATCCAGCATTTGAAATAACTTCAGCTAAAGTATTTATTGGAGCATCTTTTGGGAAAAGTACAGCAATTGGAGTATTTTTATCATATTGAGTCATTGTAGCTAGTTGTAAACTATCTTTAAATACTTCAAATTCACTAAAATTTTTATTTGCAAAGACAGATGAAATCTCTCTCATTCTATCACTTCTAAAGTTGCAAAAGATTATTCCATCATTATCTTTTAATCCATCATATCCTTCAAAAGCACAAGGAACTATAAATTCATCCAAAATTTCATTTTTATATGAATCTTCAAGATATGATAATACATCAAGTTTAGTAGAAGGTGTGGCAAAAGAAATTGCGTCATAACCTTTTTTTACTCTATCCCATCTATTATCTCTATCCATTGTATAGTATCTTCCAGCAATTGTTGCAATTTTTATATCTTCATCGCAAACACTTAATAGTTGGTTTATATAAACTGCTGCACAATCAGGAGCTACGTCTCTACCATCAGTAATAATATGAATAAAAACTTTTTTATTATTAGCTTTTGCAATTTTTGCCATAGCAATTATGTGTTCAATATGAGAATGAACTCCACCATCACTTAAAAGTCCTAATAAATGAATATTATTTGATTTTTCTAAAATATTTTTGAATACTTGATTTTCTTTTAGAGTATCATTTTCAATAGCAATATTAATTTTTACTAAATCTTGATATAAAATTCGTCCACTTCCAATAGTCATATGTCCTACTTCACTATTTCCCATTTGTCCATCTGGAAGTCCAACAAACTTTCCGTAAGTATGAATTAGTGAATATGGAACATTTTCAAATAGATAATCATAAGTAGGAGTTTTCGCACTAAAGAAGGCATTAAAGTTATTTGATATGTTATGTCCTATGCCATCTGTTATTATAAGTAGAGTTTTATTTGTCATGGTTTAAACCTTTTAAAAAGTATAATATATTATAATCGCGTAAATTATATCA
>OBMA010000631.1_pt1 | contig 21077 bp, 13 predicted proteins | sample 1539141 | NCBI WGS metagenome assembly OBMA01 (sample SAMEA3991484, study PRJEB22521) | metagenome | biome: anthropogenic terrestrial biome; feature: sewage plant; material: raw primary sludge | place: Sweden | collected 2012-09-26
AGAGTGCACGTACTATGACTGCTTATATCTATAGCGGTTGTGGTTACGGAGAGAGCACACAGGATGTTGTTTATGGCGGAAATGGTTTCATTTATGAGAATGGCGTATTACTTTCTCGATCAGAACGTTTTTCATTTAAACAACAATTGGTAATAGGTCAGGTTGATATTGAACGTCTTCGTACCGAACGTCGACTCAATAGTACTTTTGCAGCATCACAGTGTGGTATCATTGCTGATGTTATTATCGACACAAAGCCTGTGACACCACGTGATTTTGAATTGATACGTAGTGTTGATCCACATCCGTTTGTGCCAACAGGTCCCGAACTGGATAATCGTTGTAATGAAATCTTTAATATACAGGTAGCCGGACTTGCAAAACGTATTACTCACACTCATGCTGAGAATGTTGTTCTCGGTATTAGTGGCGGTCTCGACTCTACGTTAGCTTTGCTTGTCTGTTCAAAGACATTCGACAAATTGAATATCCCACGTTCTGGAATTATCGGTATCACCATGCCAGGTTTCGGTACAACCGATCGCACTTATAATAATGCAATAAGTTTAATGCGTAGTCTGGGTATAACGATCAAGGAGATCAATATCCACGATGCATGTATGCAGCATTTCAAGGATATCAATCATAATCCGGATGTGCATGATGTTACGTATGAAAATTCACAAGCTCGCGAACGTACCCAGATTCTTATGGATGTAGCAAACCAGAGTGGCTGTTTTCTCGTAGGTACGGGGGATCTCTCGGAGTTGGCACTTGGATGGGCCACTTACAATGGCGACCACATGAGCATGTATGGAGTTAATTCCGGAATACCGAAGACATTAGTTCGTCATCTAGTAGAATGGGTTGCTACGAATGATATAGATGAGCAGTCAAGAGAAACTCTTCTAGACATTATTGATACACCAATAAGTCCGGAATTGATTCCTGCGACTCCAGACGGTCAGATAAAACAGAAAACAGAAGATCTTGTAGGTCCTTACGAACTGCATGATTTTTTTCTTTATTATGTGTTACGTTACGGTTTTCGTCCTTCAAAGATTTTCTGTTTAGCCCAAAAGGCTTTCAATAATAATCCTCATGTAGAAGATCTATATAGTGATGTCGTCATCAAAAAGTGGCTGACTATATTCTTCCGTCGATTCTTTTCACAGCAGTTTAAACGTAGTTGTCTACCTGATGGTCCGAAAGTCGGGAGTTGTTCACTCAGCCCTCGTGGTGACTGGCGTATGCCTAGTGATGCAAGTAGTACGGCATGGTTGGAAGAGTGTGATAAACTATAAAACAAGTATTCATATACGTTTTCTTTTGTCAAAAATATCCACAGAATTGGTTGTTCCAGTTATTGAAAGAATCGTTCTTATAATTTAAACAAAAACTTCCTTATTTGTTTTGTATTACGCTCTATTTTCATTAATTTTGCATCGTCTTAAATAAAATATAGAATTCAATTCTAATTAAAAAATAATAAGTTATGACTATTGACACTTGTAATTTCGCAGGAAAAAAAGTCTTTGTAAGAGTAGACTTCAACGTCCCATTGGACGAAAATGGTAACATCACTGATGATACACGTATCCGTGGTGCCCTCCCAACATTGAAAAAGATTATCGCTGATGGTGGTAGACTGATTATTGCTTCTCATATGGGTCGTCCTAAGAAAAACCCGGATATGAAGTATTCACTGAATCAGATTGTTGAACACGTAAGTGAGAAACTCGGTGTTGATGTTAAGTTCTGCCCAGACTGTCAGAAAGGTAAGGACATGATTGATGCTTTAAAAGATGGTGAGGTTATTCTTCTTGAGAACTTGCGTTTTTACGAGGAAGAAACCGGTAAGCCTTTTGGAGAATTTGCAACTGATGAAGAGAAAAAAGCTGCAAAAGCAGCATTGAAACCTCGTCAGAAAGAGTTTACTAAGGTTCTTGCAAGTTATGCAGATTTGTATGTTAATGATGCTTTCGGTACTGCTCATCGTAAACATGCCTCTACAGCTATTATCGCAGATTACTTTGATAAAGACCACAAAATGTTCGGTTACCTCATGGAGAAGGAAGTTACCGCAGTTAACCGTGTGTTGAACGACATCAAACATCCTTTTACTGCAATTATGGGTGGCTCAAAGGTTTCAAGCAAAATAGAAATCATCGAGAATCTGCTTACCAAGGTTGATAACCTCATTCTTACTGGTGGTATGACTTATACCTTCATGAAAGCTCAAGGTGGTAAAATCGGTAAGTCAATTTGTGAAGATGACAAGCTTGATCTAGCTAATGAGATTGTAAAGAAGGCTAAGGAAAACAATGTAAATCTTATTCTTGCTGAGGATTCACTTATTGCTGACGATTTCAATAATGACGCCAATACTCAGGTCGTTAATTCAGATGAAATTCCTGATGGATGGGAAGGTCTTGATATTGGTCCAAAGACAATGGTAACATTCGCAGAAGTTATAAAGAATAGCAAAACAATACTTTGGAATGGTCCTGCAGGCGTATTTGAGATGGATACTTTTGCTAAAGGTTCTAGAGCAGTAGCTGAGGCTATCGTTGAATCTACAAAGAACGGAGCTTATTCACTTATCGGCGGTGGAGATTCTGTAGCATGTATCAATAAGTTTGGTATGTCTGACAAGGTCTCTTATGTATCTACCGGCGGTGGTGCTCTTCTTGAGGCTATCGAAGGTAAAGTACTTCCTGGTATTGCCGCAATTAACGAATAAAACAAAAATAATATAATATAAGGGCAACCGAGCTAATCAGTCTGGTTGCCCTTTTATTTCTTTAATCACAATATTGTATGAGGCATTATTGGCTTTTATTGATCACGATTATATTTCTTTCAGCGTGTGGACAGTCGGACGAACAGAAAATACGACTTTCTGCGCAAGAGAAGGCCATACTTAAAACAGAGGATTCCCTTGCGTTGAAAGTAGGTGTTATGCCTACGATAGACTGTTTGCCAATCTTTGTAGCCAAAGAATCACGAATGTTTGATACACTTGGCGTGGATGTACGGCTTAGGATGTTCAATGCTCAGATGGATTGTGATACAGCTCTTGCCGGAGGTAGTGTGGAAGGTAGCGTAACCGATCTCGTACGTGCTTTTAAACTTGAGGGCGAGGGAACAATGCTAACGTTTCCAATATCCACAAATCAATATTGGCAGTTGATAACCAATCGTAGTGCTCGTCTGAGAGAACTCAAACAGCTGAATGATAAAATGTTAGCCGTTACTCGTTTCTCGGCAACAGACTATCTGGCCGACTATGCTCTTGACAGTGTTAAGTTAAAGCATGATTATGTATATCGTCCACAGATTAATGATGTGCAGATACGTCTGAATATGATTCTTAATAAAGAAATGGACGCAATGTTCCTTCCTGAACCACAGGCCACTGCTGCAAGGATGGCAAAACATAAGGTTATCATGGATAGTCGTGATAAGAACATTTATTTAGGAGTCATCGCTTTTCGTCATGATGATATGCGAGAGAGTCGCCGTCATAAACAACTAGAGTGTTTTATCAAGGCCTACGATATGGCTGTTGATTCAATCAACAGATATGGCACGAAACATTATTCAAATATTATACAGCGCTATTGTATCGTAAAGAAGAATGTTGCTGATTCGCTTCCTTCAATGAAATTCCTTCACCATGCTGCTCCTCGTCAAATTGATATAGAAAAAGCTAAGACATGGTTGACAAGCAAAGGCATTGAATCTTCTTACAAGGCTAAACAGACCAACAAAAAAAGAATTAAAATCGAATCTGGTAGAAACAAGAAGTTGAGAAAATGACTAAAATAACGAAAGTACCTAGAGAGGCGGTGGAATTCCTTAAAGCAAACAATCTGCATAGTGCTATTCTTTCTCTTCATGATGTCGTCTATGATAATCCCGATTGGTTACTCATTGATGACTATGAACACATTGAAGAGAATTATCAGATGATGGTGGATTATATGAAGCGTGGCTTTAAAGACGATAAGCGTTTTGAGGTATATGAGCAGCAAAAGGCAACGTTAAATTCATTTATGCAGCGTATTGCCCATAAGAGCGCTATGAATAACGTTGAGTTCGCCAAAGCCAGATCGAAGACTCTTGATTTTGACATGTCATTGAAAGAAATCAAAGATAAATTAGAGAATTTTGTTACGGATACAGCACTTATTGGTCTTGAGAATGATGCGGATCTCCGCAATCATAAAATGAAGAATATGTTCCAGGCTCATCAGGATCTGATCGATAAGTTGTTCTGTAGAACATGGATTTCCGATACATGGAATAATGAGACTGCTGATGATATGACTGCTCTTCTGCTCTCATCAACGGTCGAAAGTGATGATATTCAGTTGATTATCAGTGCTGTGATGTTAGGTGGAATAGAATTTTATGATTATAATAAATTCCGTGTCCTCTCAACAGTTTACTTGAAATCTACTGATGAGGATATTCGTCAGCGTGCTCTTGTGGGTTGGGTTTTAATATTGCAACGACGTACGTATGAGACTCAGGAGATGCACCGAATCATTAAGGGTATGTTAGATGATCCGAGAACGGTGAATGAACTGATGGAATTTCAGATTCAGATCGTGTATTGTAAGAATGCAGAGCATGATCGAGATATGATACAACATGAGATCATGCCAGATCTGATGGAAGGTGGTAATATAAATATCACGCGTTTTGGTATTTCGGAAAAAGAGGATGATGTGGTTAAGAATATTCTTGATCCAAATGCAGATGAACGTCTGGCTGAGAAAATGGAGAAGGCCGCAGAACGAATTCTAAAAATGCAAAAAGATGGTGTGGACATCTATTTCGGTAGCCTCTCGAGAATGAAGTATTTTCCCTTTTTTAAAACGTTATCCAATTGGTTTTGCCCATTTTCTCTTGAACATCCGGAACTCTCTTCGGAGATGGAGAAATTAGAGATGTTTGAGAAGTTGAATAAATTAATGAGTAATTCACCATTCTGTGATTCAGATAAATATTCATTATGTCTTTCCGTAAATCAGATGGCAGGTAGTTTTGCTCCTTCAATGAAGGAATTTTTGGCCTATGCTCCAGATGATTTGATGGCATCATCTGATTTTAACTCATTCAGTAATACACCGACTTATATTCGTCGTAATTATCTGCAATGCATTTTTAGAACTTATAAAGTGTCTCCTTTTAAAAACGAGATTCACGATCCTTTTGCGTTCCCTGCATTATTTGAGGATAAGATGTTCTCATCTTTAAGTAATAAGCTCCTTATTGAGATAGCAGAATTTATGAAAAATAATCATTATATGGAGTCTGCCAAGAATATTATTTCTATTATCGAGCCTCCGTATGATTATGATTATTATATGGCAAAGTCTGAGATAAATCCTGACTACAGTGAGTATGAGAAGGCTTTGGAGCTAAATCCTGATGATGAGAAGGCTCTTGTAAAATATGCAGAGAAGCTGTTAGTACTTGATGAGAATCCTTCCAAGGCTTCAGAAGTTTATAGAAAACTAGCCACCTTATATCCCAACAAAAGATATGAAACCGATCTTTGCAGCTGTCTTGTTGATCCAAGTGTTGCACAATATGATGAGGCATTGAAGATCCTTTATAAGGTGACTTTCGAACATCCTGAATACATGAAGGCTACCAGAGTGATAGCTTGGTGTCTTTTCTGTATGGGAAAGAGCGAACAGGCAGAGAAGTATTATTCTACGATACTTCGTCAGAATAAGGTATACAGACCTGATTTCTTAAATGCAGGACATGTGGCATGGGTGAATGGTGATATCAAGACAGCATTGTCACGTTACAAAAGCTATGCAAATATGTTTGGCAAGGCGATAAGCAAAACTGCATTTATTGACAGTGTGAACTCTGACTTCAACACCGACAAGCCGCGACTCGGGATTTATGGTCTGACTAAAGTCGACATTCAATTAATGATTGACATTATTATTGACAGCCACATATCTTGATTTCAACTTGGTATAGTAATATTTCCATAAGAGAGGTATTCCTACACCTGCTATAGCGTATAAAATCCAGAATAGGTCTTCACGAGAATTGTGATGAACAACCATGTGACTTCCTATCTGTTGATAGTCAAGGTGATAATACCAGATCTTAATAAGGCTGACCACTTTGAATGAAATAATATGGAATATAAAGATACTCAAGGTGTTGTTACCACAGTAGATAAGAAATCTGCGTATGATATTGTCGTGTTTGTCTATCCATATGCTAATATTATATGTCATCAGAAATCCGAGAATAGCAGGTATTGGTAAGGAAAGAAATTTGTTGAAATCCGCTTTCCAGTCCATTCCCGCAGGTAGATAATATGAAAAGGCAAATACGATGACAAAATACGATATGGTAAGCCACCACCTATTCTTAATTTTGTTTTCATTCTGACGGAAAAGAAAACCTATTCCGAAAAAGAACGTGCCCATAAGATCTCTGTATCCACCTTGTACCAGATTCTGAACCCTTAGTCCTTCTCCTGTTTTCCATGCACATATCAAGAGCATAGTAATACATGCAGCAATACCTATATAAGTATAATTTATTTTATTAATGCGTTTAAAGAAAATCCTCCATAATTTAAAGATGATCAGATAGAGTATACTTGCCACAAGTAAAGCACGAAAGAACCAGAAGGCACCGGTGAGGAATACATCATATCCGCCCATCTCGCTCACGCAGTTCCATATGTTTTGTTGCAGTTGATGCCAACTGTATGGGTGAGTAATTCCTCCACTTTCATTTCCATATTTCTCATTTAGAATGCCTAAGCTGAACATCCAGTTGTGAATAAGCAGGAAGAAGATGGACCATTTCAGAAAAGGAAGATACAAGCCTTTAAGCCGTTTCTTTACAAAATCGGCTTCGTTATCCAGGTATTTTAATGAGAAGAAATAACCTGCGGTGATAAAAAATAAAGGCATGTGAAACTCATATAAGAATCTCCCCAGTAGAACTGGGCAGTCTGCATGTCCAATAACCATAAGGATTATTGCAAATGCCTTTGCAATAGATATCGCTGTATTCTGTTTTGTCATCTTTTTACTGATATTATTTATAGAACAGGAGTTAATAAGTGAGCAAACCAACCAACAAATCTTTGCCAAGGATTGCGGAATATTTTCCATGTCTTTGGCGTCAGATAGGTACTGTTTTCTTTATCTCGATTAAACATATCACTCAATTCCTTAGTGGTACCTTTATCCATGATAAGTGCATTCTCTTCATAATCGAAACTTAGACTGCGTGAGTTTAGATTAGCACTTCCTACCGTACAGAACTGGTCGTCAATCATCATGATCTTTGAGTGATGGAATCCCTCATTAAACAAATAGATATCGGCTCCACGTTTCATCAGACAATGTACATTGTAGAATACGCAGTCAGGAGTGAGAGGAATATCGCTATGCGATGATACCATGATCTCCACCTTTACTCCTCTTTTTACGGCATCCCGTAGTGCCTTTTTCAGTTTGTAATTTAACGTAAAGTATGGATTGATGATTTGAATATGCGACTTCGCATTGTTGATAGCAGTGAGATACAGCTGACGTATGATTGCGCTTGATTTATGAGGTTCGCGATTGACGATGCCAACCATCTTATGATGAGCATCTTCAGTTGTGTCGGGTTTGAGTCCCTGGAAAGCTAAAGAGTCAAAACTCTGATAGTACTCTGCACCATGAATGTCTTGTCGAGTTACCTTGTTCCACAGTTTTAGAAATATCGTCTGTAAGTCGTTGACAGCACTTCCTTCAATACGACAGTGCATGTCTCTCCAGGATCCTACTTGTTTTGTTCCTTTTATATAGTAGTCAGCCACATTCATTCCTCCAGTATATGCTAAGGTACCATCTATGACAACAATCTTTCGGTGGTCTCGATGCCATACATGATTAATCCAAGGAAAACGTATGGGGTCGAATTCATAAATCTCTATACCCTGTGAACGAAGCTTTTTTAGGTGTGATTTCCGAAGAGGTTGATTGTTGGAATCATTACCGAATCCGTCGAACAGAGCTCTTACTTTCACACCCTCTTGATGTTTCTGGGCAAGAAGGTCGAATAGTAAATTTGCGATAGAATCGTTTCTGAAATTGAAATATTCAAGATGTATTGACCGTTTTGCTTGGCGTATTGCAGTAAACAGATCGTCAAATTTCTCCTGACCGTTCATCAGCAACGTCACACTGTTGTCGTGCGTAAAATCTACGCCGACTTCCCTCATCTTATTTGCTGTAATTGAATCACATCTCTGCGCGTTCGCACTTATACAAATGAGAATCAGGGGTAGCAGAAAAAGTCTTTTCACCTTTAAAAGAATCATCTCTCTATATAAATTTCATAAAATCTCCTCCAACATACGGATTAAGGGTAGAGGAACAGTTGTTTATTACTTTATGTTTCTGTTTTTTAATTGATATTCAAGTGGGAGCATACCATATCTCTCTTTAAAATGATGGATAAAATTTTCGGTAGTCATAAATCCCAAATCAATAGCAATCTCGCTTACCGTCATCGGGGTTCTTGCGAGAAGCTTGCAAGCCTGTTTAAGGCGTAAGTCGCGCACAAGTTCAGCAGGTGTTTTCCCTGTGATTGCTTTAACCTTATGGAAGAAAGGTACCCGTCCCATTCCCATAGCTGCCGACATATCTTCTAGGCTGAGAGCCCCACGACTCATATTTTGTATGACGTATTGCTCGATATTCTGTATCAGTTGTTGATCCATAATATTAAGCATAGAGTAGTTTTCAATAGCATATAGAGGTTCCATAAGCTCATCGTTGGATTCCTTTTCTGTATCATCTTCGTCTTGTCTTTCTTCAGGCTCCTTGTCCTCTGAGAATTGTGGAACAACATCCTCGGTAAGAATCTCTTCAATCTCATCCTGTTCTTGATCTTCCCCTTCTATCTCCTCAGAACCTTCCATGCGTTCCTCAATCTGTCTGATGTCATCATCGCTGACACCAAGAAGTTTGTTTAATCGTCTAACTGTCTCTTTCAGATTAAATGGTTTGGCAATATAGTCATCAGCAGCAAGAGTGATATCCTGAACTTTGATATCCGTTGGCATGATGATGGTATCAGTTATGAGCACGAATTTTGTATTCTGCGTGTTCACATTCTTCTTCAGCTGGTTGCAGAGTTCACTTCCAGTCATACCTTTCATGTTCTGTTTACAGAGCACAAGGTCTGCTCGTAAGTCCTCAAGATCATTAGCCGCTTTTATGATGTCATCATAAGTGGTGAATGTGTAGATAGAGTCAAAGTACTCCGCAATAAAATGAAGAAAGTCTTTATTATCATCAATGAGTACTACAAGGAATCTCATTGTCGGATTCTGCGTCGCGTTCTTTTCACCCTCGAGATGTTTAATCTCGTGTTCTGCCACCTCAGGTAATCTTACATCACCATTCTCGTCAAGGTCAGGATTCGTCTTCTCAAGTGCTTTCTGTTCTGCATTTTCAAGGATTATCCTCATCTGCGTAACCCTTGTTATTATCTGCATCAGCTGGAAATGAAGGGCATGAAGATCTTCTTGACCTTCCATACTTGTCGCTTTAGTCTGGAGTTTCGATATGATAGATATCATTCTTGCCATAGGTTGGCGCAGTTCGTCACTCGTGGTTTTTATCTCTTCAGTCTGTTTCCTGAGTGTCTTGATAACATCTTTCTTCTGGAACCATACCGCAATCAATTTCTTTAGTCCGATTTTCCAAATATAAATGATTGTGGCTATCAAGATTAAGTATAAGGCGATCATCCAGTTCGACGACCACCACGGATGACGTACAATGATTTCCAAGGTACGTTCCTGAGGGCTTATTGAACCGTCTGCACTCACAGCCTTGACATGTAAGGTGTAGTCACCACTGCTGAGATTGGTGAATGTGACGCCATGCTTCATCGGATCACCGTTACGCCAGTCCTCGTCAAGTCCTTCCATCCAATAGATAAATTGTAGTTTCTCACATTGGTTATATGAACCGGCAGCAAATTTTATAGTAAATGTATTCTGGTCGTTACCCAATATCAGTTTGTTACATTCATTCATGGCAACAGGCAACGGCACTCGTCCGTCGTATGCTCTTCCTGTGAACACCTCCTCCTCACCTAAAAACAGCTGGGTTAGCATCACCATTGGTAGAGTAGAACCATTCTTAGAGTCATTTTCACGTACCCAATTGATACCGTACAGTCCTCCAAGGAGAATCTGCCCGTCATTTCTCGTGCAGATAGCACCGGTATTAAACTCATTGCTTTGAAGTCCGTCGCTGGTATCATAGTTATATAGACCGTAGTTGAACGTTTCGTTTTGACGGTTTCTCTGAACCACAATACGGCATGCCCCGTTGTTTGTGGTAACCCATACATTCCGGTTTTTATCTTCAGTGATGCCACAAATAGAATTATTGCAGAGTCCGTCAGCTTCCGTGATATAGTTGAGGCTGTCGTTTTCAAGATTTAGAATGTTGAGTCCTTCTCGCGTGCCCACCCATATCAATCCTCGGCTGTCGCTGAATACCTGTGTGATATAGTTGTTTGTAAATGTCTTCAGGTTCGTACTGTTGCCAGTATAATATGTCATCTCGTTCGTGGACAATTGCATGATGATGAGTCCGTCAGAAGTACCTATGAGCATACGGTTACCATCAGCATAATGGAGTGCGGTAATATTGTTACTTTGCATTTTACCGTTTTCCTTTGTATAGGTAGAGAACGTGTTCATGGTAGGGTTATAAACCTGTAAACCACCATTCGTGGCAATCCACAGATTTCCCGTTTTATCACTGGAGAGAGCATTGATATGATCATCGATGACCGAATTCATACTATCTGTAGCAGTAGAATATATGGTAGATATACCATCTTTTATACGAGTAATACCATTCTGGCTGGATCCGGCCCATAGACTACCGTCTCTGGTTGTTGCTAGTGCAGTTACCTGACGACTAGCTATCTGTCCCTTGTATCCGAGTATTCCTTGGTCACTTGTCCCAAACCATGTCTGTCCCTTCTGATCTTGACATATAGCAGTGATGTCACCGATCGTGTTCGCTTCAAATTTGTAGATATTCTTACTCCAGAAAGCAACGCCGTGTTTCGCTGTTCCCACCCAAAGCAATCCTGTATTGTCGATATAGACACTTTGGATGTTAGACGTGTTTGTCAGTTTGTGTATCATATCAACAAGCTCAACACTCTCCGTGGCTTCTGTTTCTTCGTCCATTCTTATGAGTCCATTGCCATAGGTCGAGATCCAAATGCTCCCCTTTTTATCGTCGACAATACCCGTCACACTCTTGTCCGTGTTAGAGCCGGTCATGCCAAACTTGTCACCTAAGGTGATATCCCATTTGTTATCACTCTTATGGAGACACATCAGTGTGCCCGGTCCGTATAACCATATGTTATCATTACTGTCAGCAAAAGCTTTCAAAGAGCCATTCTTTCTTAATTGTTGATTGGCAATATCTTCGTTGACCCATACCGTATGTTGTTGATGGAGCACATCTACACATACGATTTTCCCTGTGTCATAAACCAAAAGTGTACCCTCTTTGCTTTCACTCATTGAGGTGATATTACCTTCAGGAATACCATGACTGTCAGATGAGTATCCGAATTCATATAAAAGCTGTTGTGCAAGATTATAACAGTATACACCTTTACCGTTTACATACATCCACATCTGTTTGTGGCTGTCGATAAAGACGAGTTGTGGCTTGTCTTCAATTCCCATTTTACTGAAAGCCATCTTCATGTTCCTGTCAAAGGACTCGGTTTGAGGATGGTAGATGGCATATCCAGATGCCGTTTCCACCCAAAGCTCCCCGTCAAGGCCTTCCTGAATATTATTGATATAGCTGTCAGGTAGGGAAGAGCCGTCCTGTGAGTTGCATACAAAATTACGGAATGTATATCCGTCATAACGGTACAGTCCCGCAGGAGTACCGAACCACATATAGCCTCTTGAGTCTTTTAAAATACAGTTTATCTGACTGCTTGTCAGTCCGTCATGAGTTGTCAGCGACTTAAATAAGTATACTCCACCCGCAGTGAGTGGAATGATTATAGCTAAGACAATGAAGATAATCTTTGTCCAGTATTTCTTATTTAAGAGCTTATTCTTTCTATCCATTGTTATTCAGGAAGCATACAGCTAAAGTGGTCGACGACTCCGAGAAGATGTTTCTCCTCGTCAACGACAAGTACAGTATGTATTTTATACTTATGCATAATTTGTTGTATCTGTGCAATCTTCATGGTGGGAGGCACCATTTTTGGTGAGCGTGTCATGATGTCGCTGACCGTCTTGTCGAAAAAATCCTTTTGGTTATTCTCCATGGCACGACGTACGTCACCATCAGTGATAAGTCCCACAATCTTGTCATCAGTCATAGCGACACCAAGTCCAAGTTTACCTTTGCTCACATGGATGATAGCCTCACCCAGTTTCATATCCGGAGGGATGACAGGCATGTCATCGCTACGCATTACGTCGCGTGCCGTTGTCAACAGTCGTCGTCCCAGTTCTCCACCAGGATGGAACTGTGCAAAATCCTGTGGACAGAATTTTCTTACTTCCATCAGAGCTATTGCTATTGCGTCCCCCATCGCGAGTGTAGCAGTTGTGCTACTCGTTGGTGCGAGTCCCAGAGGACAAGCTTCCTTCTTGATGCTCACGTTGATATGGTATGTCGAGTATTTTGCCAACAGAGAGCGCGGATTTCCGCTCATCCCGATAATAGGAACATTCTTCTCCAGTAGTAGAGGGATAAACCTGAGGAGCTCATCCGTCTGTCCTGAATTGCTGATTGCCAGGACGACGTCGTCCGTAGTCATCACTCCAAGATCACCGTGAAAAACATCCAGAGGGTTGATAAAGAAAGAAGGGGTGCCGGTGCTTGATAAGGTAGCAGCGATCTTAGCCCCTATGTGTCCACTCTTCCCCACGCCGGTAACGATAACCTTGCCATGACAATTGAAAATGAGATCAATGCTCTTTTCAAAATTCTCATCCAGCTGCGGTATCAGATCAAGGAGTGCTTGAGCCTCGTCTTTGAAGCACTGTATCGCATATTCTTTTACGTTTTTTATACTGTTGTCATTCGAACTCATCATAGCGATTTAATTACATCTTCCAACTGGTTTAGATAAAGCATGTTCGGGCCGTCGCTCAAAGCGTTGTCCGGATCAGGATGAACCTCAAAGAAATAACCTGTAGCACCGAAAGCCTTTGCTGCCTGAGCCATTGACGGCACAAAACGGCGGTCGCCACTTGTTGTGCCATTACCGGCACCTGGGCGTTGCACGCTATGAGTACAGTCCATGATCACTGTTGGCGTTATCTCTTTCATGTCTGCAATATTTCGGAAGTCTACCACCAGATTATTATATCCGTATATGTTACCTCTTTCGGTAAGCCATACCTCTTTTGCTCCGGCATCGCGAGCCTTTTCTACAGGATAACGCATGTCTATTCCTGACAAGAATTGAGCTTTCTTAATGTTTACCACTCTGCCGGTTTTTGCAGCAGCGATAAGAAGATCAGTCTGTCTGCATAAAAAGGCAGGAATTTGCAATACGTCCGCCACCTCACCTGCTTTTTCAGCCTGGCTACTTTCATGAATATCTGTGAGAATTTTCAATCCATATTTGCTTTTAATATCGGCAAGCATCTGCATGCCTTTATCAATTCCAGGTCCACGGAATGAATGTATTGATGTACGATTAGCTTTGTCAAATGAAGCTTTGAAGATGATGTCTATTCCTGTATTTTGTTTTATCCTTACCAGTTCAGAAGCTACTGTTTCCAATAGCTCTGAAGACTCTATAACACAGGGTCCTGCAATAAATATATTGTTCATATTTGTTCTGACGACGTTATAATAAAAACAAAGGTAGTTAAAAAACAGACTGCAAGCAAACATTTAACAGTTATTTTTACTTTATTGGCAAAAAAAACAAAAAATAGTTTTAATTCAAAAAATATAGTTATATTTGCACCCGGTTTTTCCGATTTTTTCTACTGTTCGGGATTAGCCATAGAGGTAATATACATTAAACAAAACTAATTAATAACAAGTTAAAATGAAAAATTTATTCATGACTTTAGTAGCAGTGATATTAGCAGTAAGTGCTAATGCACAGGTGTTTATAGGCGGAACCGCAGGTATCTCAAATGAAAAAATTGCAAATGCAGATGATGAGACAACTTACAAGTTCATCCCTGAAATTGGTTATGATATTGATAGTGAAAATACTATTGGTATTGCCTTCGGTTTTGGCAAGGGTTACAGTGCTATCAGCAATGATGCTTTTAATCTTTCAACTGGCAATAACACTTTGGAGTATGTAACGATTAATCCTTATTTTCGTTATAAAATTGCGTCAGTAAAAACGGTATCTCTTTATTCAGAATTAGGTTTTGGTTATACTCATTATGATGATCTTGGCAACCTCCTGACTATCGGTTTCCGCCCTATAGTGACCTTTAGTGTAAGCAAACATGTCCAGCTTGTATCAAAAATCGGTTTCTTAGGTTACCAGAGTTTTGATCCTAAATCAGGTGGAGCTAAGAGCCATGCTTGGGGACTAGATCTTGATGGAAATAATATTCAATTCGGTATTTACTACAAATTCTAATCATTAGAAATTGATATTCATAGTATAAGCGTCAGCATGAAAGTGCTGGCGTTTTTTATTTGAATCTCTGATGGAGTATGACGTAGATCACTACCGGAGCTCCTACGATTGGAGTCACCACATTCAGTGGAATATAACCATTACTGTTTGGAATCTGACAAATCAGATTGCAGAGGAGAGCCAATGAAGCACCAGATAACATCGTGACCGGCATCAGAGCCTGGTGATTACTCGTGCGTAGCATCATCCTTGCGATATGAGGAACTATCAGGTCGAGGAAAGCAATCGGCCCGCAGAAAGCAGTAACCATTGAGGCCATGATTCCGGTAATACCAAGTAGTCTTACTCTCGTAGATTTAATCCTTACCCCAAGGTTCTCTGCATAATTGTCGCCCAGCAGCAGAGCGTTAAGTGGTTTGATGAGCGTCAGACTTGCAAGTAAGCATGCCATGATAATCACCGTATAGAAAGGCAGTTGTTGTAACGAGATGCCGCCGAAATTCCCATATCCCCAGGATACAAAACCCTGCACCCCTTCAGCACTAGACCAACTGCTTAATAGTGAGATAATGGCAGAAACAAGATATCCAACCATCAGACCGACGATCAGCAGCAGAACGTTACTCTTCATTTTTGATGCCAGCATCAGGATGACCGTCGTCACAGCAAAAGCTCCAATCAGCGCACCCGCAATAACAGCAATGCACCCTCCCAGCTGAAGCGTGCCTATAGAGAGGCTGCCGCCGAGTAGGAGCATGACCAGAGCTACGCCAAGTCCGGCGCCGGAGTTGATTCCAAGGATTGAAGGGCCTGCAAGAGGGTTACTGAAAGAGGTCTGCATCAGAAGTCCAGTTGTCGCTAAAGCAGCTCCAGATAGCAGCGCCGTTATCGTCTGTGGTAATCTCGACTGGATGATAATATAGGTCCACGCTGAATTATCAGATCCCCCATTAAATAGAATATTCCACACCTCACCTGCTGGAATCGATACCGATCCAGTCAATAAGTTAGCCGTCGCTAGCACAATGCAGACGGCGGCTAATAGGATGGAATATTTTAGTCCTTTATTCATTCATCAGAAAAGCTTTGAACTCATCAAAGTTCTTGCTCATTGATACGCATTCTTTCTTACCCTGCATGAATGCAGCAAGGCGCTCAGGTATCCTCACATCAGCTCCGACGATAGGTTCCACTGTATCTTTGAATTTTGCAGGATGGGCTGTTTCGCAGAAAACGCCCTTCTCACCGGGTTTAAGACCCTCTTTCAGAGCACGGTAGCCGCATGCACCGTGTGGGTCGAGGATATATCCGTTGTCATGATAACATTCTTTCATTGACTCGCGGATCATCTCGTCAGTGAACGTGCATCCGCTGATATCGTTGCAAATCTCCCGATGATTCCCTTGATAGAGATCATAAATACGTGCGAAGTTGCTTGGGTCACCCACATCCATTGCATTTGCCAGAGTCTGAAGGCTCGCCTTCGGTTCATATTTGGCAGTCTGTAGATATTTGTAGAAGATATCATTCGCGTTATTCGCTGCGATGAAACGCTTGATCGGCAGTCCCATCTTCATTCCGAAGAGTCCGGCAGTGATATTTCCGAAGTTGCCGCTTGGAACACACATCACGAGATTATCAGCGTACCCGCGTTTCTTCATCTGAGCATAAGCATAGAAATAGTAGAAAGCCTGCGGCAGAAAACGAGCTACATTAATTGAATTTGCGCTCGTAAGTTTCATGTGGTTGTTCAACTCACTGTCCATGAATGCGCTCTTCACGAGAGCCTGACAGTCATCGAACACCCCATCAATCTCTACGGCAGTGATGTTTTTGCCGAGAGTCGTAAATTGGCTCTCCTGTATCTTACTTACTTTACCTTTAGGATAAAGAACATAAACATGTATACCTTCCACACCCAGGAAACCGTTGGCTACAGCTGAACCCGTGTCACCACTGGTAGCCACCAGCACGTTAACCTTCTCGTTACCTTCCTGTTTGATGAAATATCCCAGCAGACGGGCCATGAAACGTGCGCCAACATCTTTGAAAGCAAGAGTCGGTCCGTGGAAAAGTTCCAGAGAATAGATATCTTCGCATACTTTAACCACCGGACAGTCGAATTTCAGCGTGTCGAAAACGATCCTTTTCAGGCTGTCAGCGTCCACATCTTCTCCAAAGAACCTATCAGCCACCGCATAAGCGATATCCTGAAAAGACATAGAGTCGATATTGTCAAAGAATTCTTTTGGCAGCGGTCTGATCTCCTCGGGCATATAGAGTCCGCGGTCACCGGCCAAACCCTTAACCACAGCTTCGTGAAGCGATGCCATCGGAGCTTTTTTATTTGTACTATAGTATTTCATATCCGTTTAGTATTTCATAAATTCATTCATAAACTCATCGCCTTTCAGCATCCCGTAACTACCACTTACGCATGCTATCTCGTCAAACAGTTCCACGTCATCAGGCGTGATGCCGGGGTAGTAGATGAGGAACGGAATTGGTTCCTTTGTATGCGTCCGTATCTCGCATGGAGTGGGGTGGTCAGGAAGGATTGCGATGCTTACCGCTCCATATTCCCAGTTCTTTGTAGCGTTGTATACAGGTTCAACTATTCTGTGATCAAGATACTCTATTGTTTTGATTTTCAAGTCGATATCACCATCATGACCAGCTTCGTCACTAGCTTCGAGATGTAGAAAAACGAAGTCATCTGTTTTTAATGCCTCGATAGCAGCTTCAGCCTTCCCCTCATAATTCGTGTCATATAGACCCGTCGCTCCGGGAACGACAATCTTTCTAAGTCCGGCATAGTAGCCAATCCCTCGTATCAGGTCGACAGCCGAAATGACCGAACCGCTTTTCACCTGAGGGTAAGTCATGGATAACGTATCCATCTGAGGGCGGTAGCCCGGACTCCAAGGCCATATCGAGTTCGCCTGGTCAATTCCCAGTTTTGCTCTTCCTATGTTGAATGGATGTTCCGATAGCAGTTTCTGCGACTTTATGATAAGGTCGTTGATAAGGTCGGCCGTCTCCTGAGGAGTCATCCGCTCCTTGTCCATCTCCACATAACCCTTTTCCGGTTTCACCATCAGAGGTAAGAAATCATGATCAGGAACATCGTGAGGAGGCGTACAGTCAATATGTTTGTTGCCACCTTTGATGACCAGCAGATGCCGGTATTGAATTCCGGTGATAAACCTCACCCGTTCATTACCGAGCTGTTCTTGCAGATATTTAATCAGCACATCACCCTCTTCCGTTGTCAGATGACCGGCATGATGGTTCTTTATTTTTCCAGATTCGATACAGATGATATTACAACGGATTGCCATATCTTCCGATTCCATCTCATAGCCAATGCTTGCAGCCTCCAGCGGTCCACGTCCCTCGTACACCTTATTCAGGTTATATCCAAGAATCGCCGTGTTGGCCACTTCGCTGCCGGGGTGGAATCCGTCAGGGATGGTGTTCAGTCGTCCCGTCCGTCCCTTGCGGGCCAGCATATCCATATAGGGCGTGTCAGCATATTGCATCAGAGTCTTACCACCTAAGCGTTCCACAGCATGGTCGGCCATACCGTCGCCTAATATAATAATATGTTTCATGATGCTTTAGATGTTTGCGATTGACATGATGTCTGCGAATACGCCGGCAGCAGTAACGTCAGCTCCCGCTCCATAACCCTGGATCTGCATCGGATACTCTTTGTAGCGTTCCGTAGTGAGCAGGATGATATTGTTGCTGCCCGCCAGTTGATAGAAGGGATGTCCTTGAGACATCTCTTTCAGAGAGACGCTCACCTGTCCGTGGTCCATCTCCGCGACAAATCTCCAGTGTTTGTTTTCACTCTCCAGATGTTTGCGTCTGGCTTCAAACTCCTCATCGAGGTTTGGCAGATTCTTCCAGAAGTCATCCAGAGAACCTTTGAAGAACGACTCAGGAACGAACAGATGTTTTTCCACATCACTCTGTTCCACCTTATATCCGGCTTCACGAGTGAGGATGACAAGCTTACGGATCACATCTTTGCCGCTGAGGTCGATACGTGGATCCGGTTCGCTGTAGCCCTGGTCCTTCGCCCGTCTAACGGTCTCAGAGAAAGGCACATCTTCAGCGATCTCATTGAAGATGAAATTCAGCGTGCCGCTAAGTACAGCTTCTATCTTCAGAATCTTATCCCCCGAGTTACGGAGGTCATTGATGGTGTTGATGATCGGCAGACCAGCGCCCACGTTCGTCTCAAACAAGAACTTGATACCTCTTGAGCGGGCTGTATGTTTTAGGTTTGCGTATTTGTCAAATTCCGATGAGGCAGCAATTTTATTTGCTGCAACCACAGAAATATTATGGTCGAGGAACTCTTGATAAAGGCCGGCCACCTCTTCGCTGGCCGTGCAGTCGACGAAGACGCTGTTGAAGATATTCATACCGATCACCTCGTCCCTCAAACGCTGTACATTGCTCGGCTCACTCTTCGTCAATTCCTCACGGTAACTGTCCAGATTGATGCCGTTCCGTGAGAAGATCGCGTTACGTGAGGTGGCAATTCCCACCACGTTCAGTTTCAGACCGCGGTCTTTCATCAGTTTATTATATTGCGTACGAATCTGTTCCAACAGGTTTCCTCCCACAGTACCGATACCGCACACAAAGAGGTTGAGTACCTGATATTCAGAAAGGAAGAAGGAGTCGTGGATGACATTCAGTGTCTTACGCAGCCAACGGCCGTCGACAACGAATGAGATGTTCGTCTCCGATCCACCTTGAGCACAAGCGATCACGTTGATACCGTTGCGTCCCAGCGTACCGAACAGCTTTCCAGCGATGCCGGGAGTATGTTTCATGTTCTCTCCCACGATAGCAACCGTAGCCAGGTCGCTTTCCACATGCATTGGGAACATCGCTCCAGTCTTGATCTCTTTAGCGAACTCATTATTGAGCACGTTGATGGCCGACAGTGCGTCATCGTCTTTGACGCCGATACTTGTAGAGTTCTCACTCGAAGCCTGGCTGACCAGGAACACAGAGATACCGTTATCGGCAAGAGCTGTGAAAATACGTCGGTTCACACCAATGACACCCACCATCGAAAGACCTGCTACGGTGATGAGGCTTGTGCCGCTGATGCTGGAGATACCCTTGATAGGTTTGCTGTCATCGTTGATTTTCTGTTTGATGACAGTTCCTTTGTTTTCAGGGTTGAAAGAGTTCTTGACCAGAATAGGTATGTTCTTAATACATACTGGGTATATGGTAGGAGGATAGATCACCTTTGCACCGAAGTTGCAAAGCTCCATGGCCTCCACATAACTAAGTTCATTGATTGTGTATGCCGTATGAATCACACGTGGGTCGGCAGTCATAAAGCCGTCCACGTCAGTCCATATCTCCAGAGATTCCGCGTCAAGAGCCGCCGCAATGATCGCTGCGGTATAGTCACTACCTCCTCGTCCGAGGTTTGTCACCTCGCCGGTAGTCTTGTCCTTGCTGATAAATCCCGGGACTAAAGATGTTTTAGGCAAATACTTGAAGGTGTCACGTACCAGTTTATTGGTCAGCTCACTGTCAAGCAGATGTTTCCCGTGTTTGCGCTCCGTCTTAATGAAGTTACGTGAGTCAAACCATTTGGCATCTTTGATTAATACACTGACGATGTTACTACTCAGACGTTCGCCATAGCTGACGATAGCATCTTGGGTTTTCGGACTGAGGTCTCGAATGAGGTAAACACCGTGATAAATACTCTTGAGCTCTTCAAGCAGGTTGTCGATAATCGTGATCAGAGCCGGTTGTTTGTCCACCGGAATGATAGCCTCCACCATTTTGTGATGACGCTCTACAATAGCGTCGAACTCACTTTTATACTTTTCATCGCCGTTCAGTGCCAGTTTCGAAGTGGATATCAATCTGTCTGTGATACCTCCGAGGGCGCTAACTACGACAATGACTTGCTGGTTTTCAGCTTCGACAATCCTTTTGAGATTCAGAATGCTCTCTACGGAACCTACGGATGTTCCGCCGAATTTCATTACTTTCATGTCGTTTTAAATAGAATTACCCCATACAACGGGGGTTCTCTGTTGTTTATGTCAGAAAACGGCAACAAAAATAGTAAGAATAATCCGTATCACAAAAAAAAATGATGACAAATGATGATTTGTCGTATAAAATCATTTTTTCTTGTATAATTATAATTTTATGAGTTTAGCGAGTTGCTCAAGGTATTCAGCATCAGTAACATCGAATGTAGCAAGCTTCTCACTGTCGATGTCGATGACCCCGTACACATGGTCGCCGTCGAGTAGGGGGACAACGATTTCCGAGCGAGAAACGGAGCTGCATGCGATATGTCCCGGAAACTTCTCAGATCGGAA
>OBMA010000634.1_pt1 | contig 21010 bp, 21 predicted proteins | sample 1539141 | NCBI WGS metagenome assembly OBMA01 (sample SAMEA3991484, study PRJEB22521) | metagenome | biome: anthropogenic terrestrial biome; feature: sewage plant; material: raw primary sludge | place: Sweden | collected 2012-09-26
CATGTTGCAATTACTGCAATTTTTGGAAACAGACCCCCTTAATGTTTTTTTAATTACAGTATTGGAGCTGACCTTTTCTGTAGATACTGTATCACATTTTACCGTAATCATTTCTTGATGAAAAATACAGTATAAATGAGGCATATACCTACAGGTACTGCAAAATTGAATATTTTTATATTTTACCTGCACGAACACCTTTTTCAAGCAGCTTTCGGTAATCCTGCCAATCTACACTTACTTGACTGGAATATTGCTTCTTTTGACGCTCACATCATATTATTTTGCGATTAACACATCATTTACAAACCTACACACATCATTTATAGACTTACACACATCATTTACAAACTTACACACATCATATTATGAATATGATTTATACTTCTTATTTATTGAACCTGTGCCCGCTCGGTGATATTATAATCGTGTCGTGTTAACTAGCGCTTCGCATCCGGAGTGCCGCTTATATCAGCTGCGCAGGTAAAACTGCCACATGGAGGTAAGTCTTGAAAGAATACACACCGTTCAAAGAAGGAAAAGTACGTGAAGTCTATGATATCGATGACAGTCTCATCATCACTGCAACCGACAGAATCTCTGCATTTGATCATATCCTTAAGAACATGGTCACTGACAAGGGAAAGATTCTGACGCAGATGTCAGAATTTTGGTTTGATTTCACCAAAGATGTCGTTCCAAATCATATGCTTTCAATCGACGTTAAAGACATGCCTGAATTTTTCAGAAATGAAAACTTTGAAGGACGCAGCATGATGTGCAAAAAGCTCCGTATGCTCCCCATCGAATGCATCGTTCGTGGATATATAACGGGAAGCGGCTGGGAAAGCTATCAGAAATCAGGTGTTGTCTGTGGCATAAAGCTTCCGGAAGGACTTAAAGAATCAGAGAAACTTCCGCAGCCGATATATACGCCAAGCACAAAAGCCGATCTTGGCGACCACGACGAAAATATCTCTTACGAAAAGAGCATTGATGTCATTGAGAAACTCTATCCCGGTAAAGGCAAGGAATACGCGACAAAGCTTCGCGACTACACTATAACTCTTTATACAAAATGCGCTGATTACGCAAAAAGCAAGGGCATCATTATCGCAGATACTAAATTCGAATTTGGTCTTGATGAAAATGACAATGTTATCATCGGCGATGAAATGCTCACTCCCGACAGTTCAAGGTTCTGGCCGCTTGAAGGTTATATGGCCGGTCAGTCACAGCCATCATATGACAAGCAGTTCGTCCGCGACTGGCTTAAGGCTAACCCGGACAGCGATTATCTTCTCCCCGATGGCGTCATCGCAAAGACAGTCGATAAGTACAAGGAAGCGTTCTTCATGCTGACAGGAAAGAAGTTTGCGTAATATCCTGTTATTGCTTATGTGCATAAGCCATATTTATAAAGAAATACCGGTGATCACTCACCGGTATTCTTTTTGTTTATAGGTTATGTTCTGTTTTCTAGCGTCCTTGCCGTATCCTGATATGTTATAGTATGCTTCTCCATCGCCTAATTCTTCGTCAAAGTATTCGGAAAAGCCCTTTTTCTTTTTCCTAGAATCCTTCCCGGACATTCTTGAAGTCTTAAGTGATGAACGGAAATCCGACATCTGCGCCAGTAGTTCTACTGTTGATACTGATAATGTCTCCATATTTGTGTAAGCCTTAGCTTTTCCCTCCTTGGATGCGTATTTCAACGGGTTACAATATCTATACCTGTTACTGGAAGAATCCTTTCTTCCTACACTATATATCGACATAATTTCTATTTTGTTAACAGGATGATGCACAAAGCAATTCGCAGTATCATAACATAATTGCTGATTTGCACCCACACCCTATGATATTCACAGCAGTCTCTGGTCTTCCATATTTCCGGTCTCCTGGAAAACTTCCCACTGACCGATATTCACGGCATGATCTCCAACTTTCTCCAGATACTTTGAAAGCATCAGACCATCAATACATTCATCGGCAGATAATGACTCTTCTTTTATCTTCCTGATTATATCCTCTTTCACTTTATTAAAAAGATTGTCAACGTCATCATCGCCTGAAATGACTTTCATTGCCTGATCGATACTGCGTCCTGTAAACGCACTTACAGCATCGTGTTCCTGCTTTCTTGCAGTATCAGCCATAATTTCCAGATTTTCTGAAAAATGATCAAGCGGCTTTAGTTTCTCTCTACCAACGAGTTCCGCCATATCACAGCAGATATCTCCGATTCTCGCTATATCGGTAACGACCTTGAGTGAAGCCGTGATCATTCTCAGATCGCGCGCTACCGGCTGCTGACGCATCAGAAGCGACAGGCATTTTGATTCAATACTGCGCTTCATCTCGTTTATTCCGTTCTCACTTTTTATGATCCTCATAACGGTATCTGCATCATTACTTTTAATTGATGCAAACAGATCGTCATAATTGCATTCGATAGTAAGTCCGATACGTTTTATCTCTTCATGCAGTTCTGACATCTGCTGTTCAAACATTGTCCTTGGCGACATTTCTCACCCTTCCTTTCTGCATCATCCAAATCTTCCGGTTATATATTCTTCCGTTTTTTTCTGTTGTGGTCTTGAGAACATATTATCTGTTGTATCGCACTCTATAAGCTCTCCCAACAGGAAGAACGCAGTCTCGTCAGATACTCTTGCGGCCTGCTGCATATTATGTGTAACGATCACGACAGTATATTTCTTCTTTAGTTCCTCCATAAGCTCTTCTATTTTCAATGTGGAAATAGGATCGAGCGCTGAAGTAGGCTCATCCATAAGGAGTACATCCGGCTCTACTGCAAGAGCTCTGGCGATGCAGATTCTCTGCTGCTGCCCTCCCGATAATCCAAGCGCAGATTTCTTCAACCTGTCTTTCACCTCTTCCCATATTGCGGCACCTGAGAGGCTCTTCTCTACGATCTCATCCAATTCTTTCTTTTCCTTGATCCCGTGTATTCTCGGTCCATATGCGATATTGTCGTATATGCTCATTGGAAATGGGTTCGGCTGCTGAAATACCATACCAACGCGTTTCCTAAGAAGCGTAACATCAACATCAGGCGCATATATATCTTTACCGTCAAGAAGCACACTGCCTTCTATTTTCACACCGGAAACAAGATCATTCATGCGATTGAGCGTTTTGAGAAAAGTTGATTTTCCGCATCCTGATGGTCCTATGAGTGCAGTGATCGCATCCGGCTTTATTGACATGTTGATGTCCGTAAGCGCACGATGCGTTCCGTAATACAGGTTAAGATCCTTTACATTCCATTTATCCATATTATCTCCATTCGTCCGTATTTCCATCTTTACTGCCTGACCATGACTGTCTGACGCGTCACTACTCGCCTCTATCTCTCTTTTCAATCCTTCTGCTCAGAACGCGCGCCGTAATGCTGAATGCAAGAACCATTATCACAAGAACCGCCGATGAAAAGCTTGCTATCTCTGACGCGTTCGGATTAAGACTGCCTTCTGTCCTCATGACCCAGATATGAAGTGCGAGTGTCTCTCCGGGTCTTATCGGATTGAGCGGACATGCCGGTGATGTCAGATTCCAGTTATGCCAGTTGATATTTGTACTCTGTCCGGCAGTATAAAGAAGCGCTGCTGCTTCTCCAAAGCCCCTGCCTGCTGCAAGAATCACGCCGGTTATTATACGTGGTCTGACGTAAGGAATTATAACTGAATGTATTGTCTGATATTTGCGACCGCCGAGCGCATACGAGCCCTGTCTGTAGCTATCCGGCATCGCGCGTATCGCATCCTCTGTCGTCGTAGTTATAAGCGGGATGCTCATTAGCGATACCGCCAGCGCACCAGCCAGAAGGTTCCATTTCATACCGGTCATCAGTATAAATACAAGATATCCGAAGAGTCCGACTACTATCGATGGCAGCGATGAGAGTGACTCAATACTTATCTTGAGAAATCTAAGCATCTTTCCTTCTTTTGCATATTCTGCCATATAGATCCCTGCGGCGATTCCGATCGGGACACTGATAAGCAGCGACAGGAACACGAGATACACTGTGTTGAAGAATTGATTTCCAATGCCTTTACTGGAAAATGAAAGGAGTTCCGGATAAAATCCCGCAAATCCTTTTATTATGATGTACCCTACGAGTACGATAAGGAGCATTAGGAAAAATCCGCCTACTCCGTAGAACACTCCGGTCATTACGCGGTCTGTGCGTCCTGCTGCCGATGCATATGATTCTGTCTTGGACGTGCGATACGATCTTGAAGCGTTGCCTGCTTCCACTGCCATATCCTGTGTCATACGCACTCCCTCCTCTTATTTTCCGTAATGCCTGTATTCCTGACTGATTCAATAGTCTTATATTTTTTGATATTCCCAGATGCTGCTGAATTCTTAGCCGTTTCGGTATTTCTATCCGGCTCTTTATCCGGCTCTCTGTCTTCACGGCTCTTATGATTCGATATCGCATGGATGAGTGTTATGGTCGCTATCGAGATGATATACAGGAGCAGAGCCATCGTCCACAGGGCGAGATTATATTCGCCACCGTCTGCTGTATTGCCCATATCTGACGCGAGTGCTGACGTAAGATTTGTTGTAGGTGAAAGGATGTCTGCCGGAAATGCTCTTGTCTTGCCAATTACCATCGCGACTGCGAGAGCTTCACCAAGCGCTCTTGAGAGTCCAAGGATAATTCCCGTGAATATCCCGGTCTTTGCCGCAGGGATTATTATCGCATGTATGACCTGCCATCTTGTCGCGCCAAGCCCGTATGCAGCCGTCATATAGTCATGCGGCACAGCCTTTATAGCATCAGCTGACACTGTTGTGATCGTCGGAAATATCATGACCGCAAGGACTACTCCGGCTGCAAGTACTGAAAAGCCGCCCATCTGCGCATGAAATACATTCTTGATAAACGGTACTAAGACAGTAAGTCCGATCCAGCCGTATACTACCGAAGGAATTCCTACAAAGATCTCAATTATCGGCTGAAATAATTTCACACCGATCTTCGGCGCGATCACCGTGATAAATATAGCAGCCGCAATGCTGAATGGAAGTGCTATAAGAAGTCCCAGGCTGCAAGTTATAAGTGAACCCGCAATATAGATAGCTGCGCCTACATTTCCACCATAATCGCTCGCTCCATCCTTGGGTGCCCACTTGGATGAAAATAAAAACTCTCCAATGCTATGATGATATTTTACGAATGTTCCGGAACCTTTTATGATAAGGAACGCGCCAATCGCGAGTGTGAGCGCAATTATCATGATTCCGCACGCCGTCATTACCCTACGCCAGGCATTCTCTTTTCTAATTGATAGATTCATATTTTACCCCTATGCTATGTCGCATGTGCTGTACTATCATGCTCTGTACCATTAATGTGTATCCGTGCATTATCGTTATGACTCTACGCATATTGCCGGCGACACCAGATATCTCTGCTGCCACCGGCTGAAGGTTCAGCTTTAATGGTTTACCCCATATCATTTATGTGCTGCAGCGGCTTCTGTAGAAAGCTTTGCTGTTACTCCGTAGCCCATTGATTCAAGACTGTCAGCATATTCATCCCCTGAGATGTATTCGATGAAGGCTTTTGCCGCATCTGTTCCTTCTCCCTTGGTGTACATATGCTCATAGCCCCATACCTTATATGTTCCGTTATTTGTGTTCTCAAGTGTAGGTTCAACTCCATCGATTCCTACTGCCTGAACTTTATCGTTATTTACAAGGTATGAAAGCGCTACATATCCGATAGCCGCATCGTTGTCTTCAACAGTCTGAAGGAGCGTTCCTGAATCATCTGTTTCGAGTGCCTTGTTTGATGCTTCTTCTGCACCGCCAAGTGCCCACTTCTTAAAGAGTGCTCTTGTGCCTGATGAATCAGGGCGTGATACAAGAACGATATCTTTATCAGGTCCGCCGACTTCTTTCCAGTTAGTTGTCTTGCCTGTGAAGATCGCTACAAGCTGATCTGTTGTAAGGTTTGTGACACCAAGACTCTTATTTACGACAGGCGCCATTGTGATCGTGCAGACTTCGTGATCCACAAGTCCTTTAGCTGTATCTGCGTCAAGCTTTTCTTCTGCAAATACATCTGAATCGCCGATATTTACTGTTCCTGCTGCGACTTCCTTAAGTCCGGTACCTGAACCGCCGCCGTTTGTTGTTATGATGCAATCCGGATTCTTTTCCATAAATGATTCTGCCGCTGACTGTGCTAGCGGAAGAAGTGCTGATGAACCTGAAGCTGTGACAGAACCCGTGACTGGTGTCTGACTTGCTGCTGATGTATCCGCTGCTGCGACACTGCTTGCTGAATCTGTCGCTGCTGCCGACTGAGCTGCGTCTGTTGTCTCTACTGCCTGAGCCTCTGACTGTACCGGCTGTGATGATGCCTGTGACGCTGCCGCAGATGATGAACCGCATGCTGTCAGTGAAAGCGCCATTACTGCTGCTGCGATCACTGTGATGATTTTCTTCGAATGATCTTTTCTCATAATCTTTTCTCCTCTTTTTTGATTTGTTTGATGTACGAGTACAGATTACCGCGGAAGGACGCCACATATAATCACAGTGTGGTAAGAAACAGGTAAATTATGCGTAAAAAAAGAGCCCGGAATTTTCATTCCGAACTCTCTGGTTTCTATCGTCAATCACTATATTATCATGCCTTCAAACATGATATCGGAGCTATTATCACTCCATCCTTACGCCTATATGCAAATGGCGCTTTAGCGCATAATATCATCAGAAATGACGGTGCTTTCATTTTGGTAGTGTCAATCTTCTCAGCAAGTTTCAACAGATTTTTCGCACCATCTTCTATAAGTGCATCGCCACCAAGTTTTACCTCTATAAGTGCATATGAACCATTTCGAAGATGAAGTACTGCATCACACTCCAGTCCGTTCTTATCCCTGAAATGGTAGACAGTGCCATCCAGCATCTCCGCATAAACACGCAGATCACGGACTGCCAGATTTTCAAATAAGAGACCCATAGTATTAAGATCATTCATAAGATCTGCCGGACCTATACCTAATGATGCTGCTCCTATCGACGGATCAATAAAATATCTTGTATCTGTAGTTCTTATCGCTGTTTTAGATCTCAGATTCGGATTCCATGACGGGGAATCTTCAATAACAAATATATCCCTCAGTGCATTCAGATACGAATACATCGTTGCCGCGTCAAATGAATCACTTTCACCTGAAATAACATCCTGTCTGATAGTTTCAAACGAAGCCTGTGACGCGATATTCCGGGCATATGAGCGCATGATGCTCTTTGTTCTCTCCTTGTCCCTCTTTACACCGTCCACACGACTGACATCATCCGAGACAACCGCATCATAATAGTCTATCGCCTGCCTTAACGCAATTTTCTCCTGCCGTCCTATTGCACCCGGCCATCCGCCGCGACAGATCTCAAATGCGATATCTTCCAACGAATGATCATCACTGCCTGATACTGTCCCTCCGGCAAAGATATCTGATAATGATACCTGACCTGACGATTCACGTGATTCATATAAGCTCATTGGTCTCATACGCATCCGTGAGATTCTCCCTGTCCCCGAATGTGTAGACATATCGAGTTTTGCCGGAACCGCTGATCCTGTCAGTATAAACTGTCCAAACTCATCCCTCTGATCAACTTCATATCTTATCGCGTTCCATATGTTTGGCGCAAGCTGCCATTCATCTATAAGATGCGGAATATCCCCCTGAAGCAGCCCCTGTGGGTTTACATCCGCCATCTCACGATACTGCTTTGCAAGATCCGGCTGATCCATTGAGATCATACTTTTGGCAATATGTTTTGCTGTCGTTGTTTTACCGCACCATTTTGGTCCCTCTATAAGTACTGCCCCTTTTGACTGAAGGCGTTCTACCAAAACTTCATCGGCTATTCGCGGAAAATATTCCTTCATTTTCATTCACCTCATAGCACTATTCTATCCCTGTTATAAAGCGATTTCAAGCATTTGGCCAACTTTTATTCCTGTATTTGGCCAATTTTCATTCCTGTATTCGGCCAACTTTTGTTCCTGTATTTGGCCAACTTTTATATCAATCCCCGCCCAGCATCACGATTCCGATGACCGCGATGATTATCATCGCATACTGCTTCTTAGTGAGTTTCTCCTTCAGGAAGATGCGCGCCCACAGAACAGAGAAGATGCAATATGAGGAAATAAGAGGCGCAGCTACGATCGCATTTGAACCGATCGCAAAGATATACGCGAACTGCCCGCCTGTCTCGCAGAGTCCCGCGATGATCTTGGGTGTCTCCCTCGGAATGCTTATCTTTTCCTTCTTGATCCCTACGACATATATCGCAGCAAGGACCGCAAGAATAAGAAATGTATACTCATATGCTATATTTGCTGATTCCTCAGCTATATATCTGTCGAGTACGAACGCATCGGCAAAAGTGCCCAGTCCATCTAAGATGCAGTAAAATATCGGGAAACATATCGCGATAAAACTGTTGCGATATTTATCTTCAACCTCGATACCTGACATCTTTCTGACCTTTTCATCCTCCTGCTTCTCAAAGACTGACAGCATGAAGATTCCGAACGATATGCAGCAGACTGCGATAAGCTGCATGTTTGACATCTTCTGTCCAAGGAAAATAAAACATAGAAGAGCCGCTACCGCGCCTGATGAATTGCATATAGGCGTGGAATCCGAAAGAACAACATAGCGAAGTCCTACATATCCAAGAACCATTGCAAATATATAAAGAAACGATACCGGCAGATATATAAGAATATCTTTTAGCCCAAACGGAACTCCACGGATGACTTCTATCGTAGCGTGAATGCCCATGATAAAACCAACTGACATAACCATCTTCCAGTGACTGTTCACATCCTCGGGCGCCGAACCCGCTTTTGACAATATATCAGAACCGCTCCAGCAAAGAATAGCGATAAGTGATAACCAAAACCACATAATTTATTTCCTCTCTTTCATATTGATCCAGTTTATGGCAGATAAACGATGACCACTGATAGTATCACCAATCTTATCAGCGTTTCTGATAACTGAGATTCCGTCTGATCTGCCGCTCTAAAAAAACGGCCTTGGGTGAATTACCGCCCTTGGCCGCAGCTGTTTCTGTTGATTCTAAGTTCCACGATCCATACTATATATCATTTTACGATCTCAATCCATTCCCTAACTGTATAATCAATCATTGTCATTGAAATTCAGTCTTTATCATAGCTGACAGTATTTGTCACAACTGCACGATCCTCATCGTATCTGACACTCCATCATGACCTGTTCCTGCAATGATGACAACGATATCACCCTTTTTCAGTATCTTTTCGTTAAGCACTTTCTCTTCAGCATCTGCAAAGAGTTCATCTGCATCTGATATCATTATTGACGGATACGGATCCACACCCCATGCAAGCTTAAGCTGATCTCTGCCGACTGCATCAACTGTGAGCGCGATGATCGGGCATGAAGGACGGAACTCTGATACTACTCGTGCCGTATAACCCGATATAGTCTTTACAACAATCGCCTTAGCGTCAAGCTCCATAGCTGCGATAGTCGCTGATTTGCATAATGTAGTGCCGCGGTCTCTTGCGACCATGCATGCATTTCTTCTTTTTGTCGTATTATAGTTTATCGATTTCTCAGTCTCTTCAGCGATCTTCGCCATTGCTGTGACGGCCTCGATAGGATACTTTCCTGCTGCCGTTTCGCCTGAGAGCATGATAGCCGTAGTCTCGTCATAGACCGCATTCGCAACATCGGAAACCTCTGCTCTTGTAGGACGCGGATTCGAGATCATCGAATCAAGCATCTGCGTTGCTGTGACCGCAATCTTACCTGCTGCGTTACATGATGAGATTATGCGCTTCTGAACTGCCGGAACCTTCTCAAATTCAAGTTCAACACCCATGTCTCCACGCGCTACCATTATCCCATCGCTGGCATCTACGATATCCTGAAGATTATCGATACCCTGCTTGTTCTCTATCTTACTGATGATCTTGATCTTGCTTCCGCCATTGTCATCAAGAAGCTTACGTACTTCATTAACGTCTGTTGCGCTTCTGGTAAATGACGCAGCTACAAAATCAATACCTTCCTCTATTCCAAATAAAAGATCCGACCTGTCAGTCTCACTTATGAATTCCATCGGGATGCTTACATCGGGCACATTGAGGCTCTTATGATTGCTGACTTCCCCACCATTTAGTACAACACTTATGATAGAATCATTAGTTGTCTTTTTAACTTCCATAGCGATCTTGCCATCGTCAATAAGTATCTTAGTTCCAGGCTCAACGCATTTGCAAAGATCCGGATATGAGATTCCACATCGCTTTTCATTTCCCGGAGTCTCCTGATCGTTATCGAGTATGAACTCTTGTCCTTCGGTAAGCGTCACACGACCATTCTCAAAATCCTTAAGTCTTATCTCAGGTCCTTTTGTATCAAGAAGTATAGCTACAAATGTCTTAAGTTTCGCACTGATCTTGCGGACACGCTTTATACGTGCCTTCTGCTCTGCATGATCTCCATGTGAAAAATTAAATCTCGCGCAGTCCATGCCGGCTTTTATGAGCGCTTCAATCATTTCATCACTGTCTACTGCCGGTCCCATCGTGCAGATAATCTTTGTCTTTCTCATATTGTCTTCCTCTTTTCACAATATCAAATATAAGCATCTCTTATGATTATTTTCGGTATCTACTATCTCATATTGTTATTATTTTGTCAAAGGCATTTTCCTACCTGCTTCCGAAGATGACTGTGACTGCCGCGTTATACTGCGTCATACTGTGTGATTTGCATAGCTCCTTAAATGATTTTGCACTGTCTGGAAATTCTGCGATCATGTATGTCCAGATCTCTTTCATCTTACGAAGTACCAGACCATCGTCACCGTTATAACATTCCATATAGTCAGACACGATCCTGTCGTGAAACGCACGCAGACGCCTTATATCATGCATGTCGTCTACCGTGCCGTTACTGCTCGACTTGCTGTTGTTACCACTACAAACATCATTATCTATCTTCTTGCTGTTACTACTACAAACATCATGATCTATCTTCTTGTTGTTACCACTACAGGCATCATGATCATCGTGATCTGTCTTATTATTACGTCTTACCGCAGAAAGCTCTGACAATAGATACGGATGTGATATCATCCCTCTGCCGCACATGACCGCCTGAAATCCTTCATTTTCCGGAATGATCTTTTCTCTGACTTTTGTGACAAGTGTGTCATAATCCGCAACTGAATAAATATCTCCGTTATAACATATAGGATATGAACCACACCCAAGTGCGCTGATAAATGAGTCTACATCAGGTACGCCATTATACATCTGCCTGCGTATCCGCGGGTGTATTATAAGCTCCGCCATGGGCAGGTGTGAATATATCCTGATAAGCTCAGGAAATACTTCATTATCGTTCATTCCGATTCTGGTCTTTATCGATATCTTCGTCTCGGCATGCGCAAATATCTCATCAAGGAACCTTTCAAGCTCAGGTGTATGCTCAAGAAACCCGGCGCCTTTTCCTTTTGAAGCAACTGTTCCAGATGGACACCCAAGATTCAGATTGACCTCGCCGTATCCGTATTCTTCTTTTAGATAATGGGAAATAGAAAGGAATTCTGCTGCATTATTTGTCAGGATCTGTGGGATCAGTTCTATCCCTTTATTATGATCCGGCCGCAGGTCTTCGCATTCATGATTATTAAGTACCCGCTTCTGATGAAATGTGACGAATGGAGAAAAATATCTGTCAATACCGCACCCGTAGAATTCTCTTACCGCGTTACGATATATATATCCGGTTATTCCTTCCATCGGGGCAAGATAAAATCTCAATTTTCCATCTTTCTGACCAGATTTACAAGTCCGTCCATATTCCTAAGGCTGCGATAATCGTTGCCGAGCTCCTGCATATATTCCTTTGGTTCTTTAAATCCAAGTTTTTTGCATAATTCTATAGATCCCGTATTCTTCTCATTAACACATACACGGATGAAATCAGTGTTTATCATCTTATCCGCATAATCAATTATCTTTTGACATACTTCCGTGGCGTATCCGTTATGCTGATATTTCTTTCCTATCATAAATCCAAGCGATGGGATCTCACTATCGTCAAGCTGCTCAATACCGGCACGTCCTATGATCTCATGTGTCTCTTCTATGAGCACAGTCCATATTCCATATTCATAAAAGTCGTATGCATTCTCCGCATATTCCTCAGTCTTACGTATCTCTGCCGCCGGATCCTGATCGAGATCCTCCATGTATTCTGTTATCTCCGGATCCGAATAGATATCATAAAACTCCGGAACATCTGTAGGGACTGTCTCCCTTACAAGAAGGCGGTCTGTTCTAAGGATATCCCATGGAATCCGCTCAAGCCTTCTATACATCCTGTTGAAATAATATTCCGGGATGTCTTCTATCTCCTGAATGATATATGGCGCACCTGTAAAATCAATTCCCATATTATAATCATTTTCGTAGACGATAACCGGTTTTCCTAATGACGCCAGGCTGGCATATACATCAACATCATCTGTTATATATACGACTCCTTCTTCTGTATCTACTGCCGCCTTCCTGGCTGATATAGCCTCGAATTTGTCTGGATCCGGAAGCTGGTAATCCGGTGTATGAAGCAATATCGTCTTTTTTATCTTAAGCAGCTTTTTACCTTCTGCTTTATTTCTGATGAACTCTGCTTCGCGCTCGCCACGTTTCCCGAGGTATTTCAGTGCCTCAAGCCTTTTTCGCTCACTTAATCGTTCATTTAGTTTTTCGACATTTCCTTTTCCCATAGATTTTCCCCTTGTTCGTCCACATCATATGATGCAAGTATCAAAAGCCATACTTATGCGGCCGCAAGCCACACCTGTCATGCTTGCATGAAAAACTCAAATGACTCTAAATCCATTACACCATATATGATTATGCCACACTGATTATGTCTTTTCAATCAATTACAGACTGAAAACAGCAGTTGTATCGGTGACTCAAAGCGTTTAGAATAGAAATAATGAGAAAAATATATCCGGATTATTATGAAAACTTCATATGTCTCGCTGACAAATGCACGCACTGTTGCTGCATCGGCTGGGAGATCGATATCGATGATGAAACATACAAAAGGTATATGACTCTTGACGGACCTATTGGCGAGCGCGTGCGGAACGCTATCATTGTCAGTGCCCAGACCAGACACTTTGCTCTTGATGAACATGGCAGATGTCCTCTGCTTAATGAAAATGGACTTTGCTCATTATGTCTTGAATATGGTGAAGAGAGTCTGTGCGGAGTATGTCATATGTACCCGCGTTTTGCGTTTCGATATGGATGCACCGAAGAGATGTCACTTTCTATGTCGTGTGAAGAAGCTGCCAGACTCATTATCACTGACCCCGATCCCGTAAAGCTGATCTCGTCAGGGACTGATACAAAATCTCTGGAATTTGATGAAGATGATGACGAATTCTGCTCTGACGACATAGAGTCTGTAAGGCTCGATGCACTTCGCATACTTCAGAATAGAAAGATTCCGATAGAAGACCGTGCGTGCTGCTATCTTCATTTCTGCTCTGATGTTCAGGATCTTATAAATATTGAGGAAGAAATGCCCGGGCATCTGCACGATACGCTTCCCGTTCTTGAAAAAAAATACATTAAAAATGATGACATATATAAGACTCTTGACCTTACTCCGGCATCATCTTCGTACCTGTTTGACGCACTGAAAATCAGGCTTGATTCGTTTGATGAACTCGAGATCCTGGGAAATGAATGGTCTTCTGTCATATCCAAAGTTCATAGTCTTTCTGATGGGAACTCAGATACATACATGATTGAACTCCGTGAGTTCTCATCATACATTCGGGAAAATGAGAGCTTGTTCGAACAGCTCCTCGTTTATTTTACTACAAGATATTTTATGCGTGCCGTCTTCGATTGTGATATCGTCGGAAAAGCGAAGTTTGCTGCCAGTTCATATCTGATGATCCGAGATATGGCAGCCGCACATCTATCTTCACTTAAAATGACAGACGATCACCGCAATGACATCTCATTTACATCTGATAAAATGATAGACATCTGCCGAATCTACTCAGGCGAGGTCGAACATTCAGAAGACAACATTGATACACTGAATGATGAGTTTTTATTTGACCGGATCTATGATATTGATTCACTCAGCCGCCTGATTATGTGTACGAAAGGATAAACATGCTTGATAATCTTATTTTCAGTCTGAACAGCACTATACCATTATTCCTTATAATGCTGCTTGGCTATTTTCTAAAAAAGAAAAATTTCTTTTCTGAAGGATTCATCGCTGATGCAAATAAACTTGTGTTTCACGTAGCGCTGCCAGTACTTTTATTCCTTGATATGGCGCAGACCGACATCCGCGGTTCATTTGACGCACCATATGTACTGTTCTGTGCCGGCTCAACGACTGTATCGATCATCGTCATCTGGGCTTTAGCAAAGATATTCGTACGTGACAAGTCCCTCATTGGCGAATTTGTTCAGGCATCATACAGGTCTTCCGCTGCGATACTTGGCGTCGCATTTATACAGCTTATATATGGTTCCGCCGGAATGTCGGGGCTTATGATCCTTGGATGTGTACCGCTCTATAACATCTTCGCAGTGCTTATCCTTATCCTTGAATGCCCCACTGAAGAAGGTAACGGCGAAAAGCTCTGGCCAAAACTGCGTCACAGCTTTCGGAAGATAGTGACGAACCCGATAATCCTCGGCATTGTGCTCGGATCAATCTTCGGCTTCTTCCGGATACCGCTTCCCAAGATCGCATCCTCAGGGCTTGAATACATAGGCAGGATGACAACTCCTCTTGCTCTCCTTGCGATAGGTGCCGGTTTCAAGGGAAAAGATGCTCTTAGCGAGATAAAGCTCACTATGATCGCGACAATGCTCAAACTCGTTATCCTGCCTGCCGCATTTATCCCGCTTGCGGTCTATTTTGGATTTACAGGCGAGAAACTTGTCGCAATACTTGTGATGCTCGGATCGATAACGACCCCTGCAAGCTACGTTATGGCAAAGCAAATGGGACACAAGGGTTCTCTTACTGCCAGCGTATGCGTGGCTACCACCGTGCTGAGCTCATTCACACTTACACTGTGGCTCTTTATACTCAGCTGCCTGAATCTGCTGTAGCATCGCACCATAACACAATTGCTGGTTTTGACACCCATATCATTATTGCACTGTTGCTATATTGATCTATATACACGAAAGGCATTTGGTATGAAAAAAAACATCAACACTAATACAGAAAATGCGTCCCCGAAAAAACACGAATCACTATGGACTCTATTTATCACATTCGCAAAAGTCGGCGTAATGACTTTTGGCGGAGGCTACGCGATGCTCCCGATACTTCAGCGGGAAGTCGTTGAAGACCGCGGCTGGGCCACTGACGAAGAGCTTGCTGATTACTTTGCCATCGGTCAATGCACACCCGGTGTCATCGCTGTAAATACCGCAACTTTCATTGGATACAAATATGACGGCGTAATGGGCGGCATAATCGCGACTCTTGGTGTCGTATCACCTTCCCTCGTCATTATCTGCGCACTTGCCGGATGCATCTCAGCATTTTCGGATGTGCCTGCTGTACAGAATGCATTTGCCGCCATCCGCGTCTGCGTCTGCATTCTCATATTTAACGCAGTAGTCAAGCTCTTCAAGAGTTCTGTCAAGGATGCGCTTACTTTGTGCATCTTCCTTGCCGTAACGCTATTATCATGGTTCTTTGATATGTCCCCAGTCATCTTTGTTCTCGCAGCCGGCATCACAGGGATCCTGCTCGAAGTATTTTCATCCCGATCAAAGCACCCTGGCACAATATCTGATAATACGTCGGCAAATAAAAAAGGAGGTGACCGCAAATGATCTACCTCCGTCTATTCTGGGAATTCTTTAAGACCGGTCTGTTCGCTGTAGGTGGCGGAATGGCTACATTTCCGTTCCTGTCCGCACTTGGTGTAAAGACCGGCTGGTTCACTCAGAGTCAGCTTGCTGATATGATAGCAGTTTCAGAATCGACTCCCGGTCCTATCGGTGTCAACTCCGCGACTTATGTCGGATTCACCGTCGCTTCAATACCCGGTGCTTTGATCGCAACTCTTGGTCTCATTACACCATCGATAATTATAATCGTGATCATCGCAGCGCTCCTTAATAATTTTAAGGATAACCGTTTTGTAAGCTCTGTATTCAGATGCCTGCGACCCGCTTCAGTCGGTCTTATTACTGTTGCCGGACTTGCTGTCGCAAAGCTAGTATTTGTCCCGACAAAAGACACAGATATAAATCTTGCCGGCAACATCATACTTGCTGTCGTACTTCTTATTTTCTCGCACTTCGTGCCAAAGACGAAAAAGGTACATCCGCTTGTATGGATCGCGTGCTCAGCTGTAGTCGGGATCGTGTTTCATTTTGGTGGAGTGTAACGCTCTTACATTACAGCGCTATGGCGCCAGAATCACTTACATTACAGCGATATAGCGTTTGAAGCTCTCACATTAAAGCGCTATGACGTCATAACTATTACAAAACGAAGCAATACAGCGCTATGAAATGGCAAAGGCTTCCAGCCATCACGAACAGGTGAAATATCTCATGTGTACCAAAGTTCGGATGCCTTTCATTGAAGCCGGGCATCTTCATCGAATATATAATGCCGCCGATCGTATATACAACGCCGCCGGCGAAAAGCCATGCAAATGCCGGTGCCGACATTCTTGCGATAAGAGTCTTAAGAAAGAATACACATATCCATCCCATTCCAATATAGAGAACTGATGATACCCACTTCGGGCAGAATACAAAAAACATCTTGATTATCATGCCTGCCGCAGCGATCGCCCAGATCACTGCTGTCAATGTATATCCTTCTTTGCCGCCTATCACCTGAATGCAGAAAGGCGTATAAGTCCCTGCTATAAGCACAAAGATCATCATATGATCGATCTTTTTGAATATAGTATTTACCGTCTCTGTAAGGTTAAATGAATGATAAGTCGTGCTTGCCAGATAGAGCATTATTGTGCTGACTGCGTATATCGCAAATGCCCATACGGCTGTGCCCGGCGTCCTTGATGCTTTCGTGAGAAGCGGAATCGTCACGATCACCGCAAATACAAGTCCTATAAAGTGCGTTATCGCGCTTCCCGGTTCCTTAAGTGCTTTTACTCTGCTCATAATATTTCCTCCATTACAGATATCCTGTACATTCATAGCAGTTGCAAAGACTGTACATTTACAGCAGTTACTCAGGCGGTTTGTAACACCATGCATAACTGCGTTTCTTTTTCAGATATACACCACGGTATTTTATATTTTCACTATCTGCTTATCTGCTTTTCTGCTTTTGTCATGGCGGTCACGTTCTGCCGCATGATATAGTTTCGCGAACTACGTGTGACCATATACACACTATATCACTACTTCTATAAAATGCAACCCCCTTTTTCATTTTAGATCCACGCCAAAACAGACGATGAATTTGCGGAAAAGATCTACAGATCGCAGCATCATAACACAACTGCTACTTTTGACACCCATATGTTCCTCATATGTTTTCTGATAGTCTGATATGTTTCCTGGTATCTTTCCTGATGTCCTGATTTAATGATATCCGGTTTCGTGGTATCATATGCTCATGGAAAAAATAGATGATACAAAAATCAAAATTGAAGATGACCACGGCGAGATCGCTATTTCTCAGCTCCGCGAGTTGCCGCCGAAAGATATCCTTTATGTCGATATCCGGGACGAAGAATCATTTCTACACGGTACGATCCCGGGCGCAATAAATGTCTCTCCGGATTCTATAATGTCTTTGGAAGGAACGGATCTTGCATCTCTGTTTCCTTCAGATATCACGTCTCACAGACGTTTTTTTGTAATATTCTGCCGTGAAGGAAAGCTCAGCATCGATCCTGCACTACATCTTCGGAAAATGGGATATGATTGCTATAGTCTGCGCGGCGGCTATACAGAATGGCTCCTTCAGAGTTTCCGTGATCAGGAAGCTCTTGGCAGTAAACGAAATGATGATATTGAAAAAAGTATCCGCGGAAAATTTCATGATGATATATTCAGCCGCTTCACCAAAGCCATAGTTCACTATGACCTTCTGCAGCCCGGCGATCACGTTGCAGTCTGCATATCCGGCGGCAAAGATTCGTTCCTCATGGCAAAACTTTTTCAGGAATTGACGTTATACCGCAAGTTCCCATTTGAACTGACTTTCCTATGCATGGATCCCGGATACAGTCCGGCAAACAGACAGGTCATTGAAAATAATGCGCGTCTGATGAATATACCTATCCAGTTCTTTGAGACCGAAATCTTTAATGCTGTTGATAGCGTTGAGAAAAATCCCTGCTACCTCTGTGCAAGAATGAGACGAGGATATCTTTATAAAGAAGCAAAGAGGCTTGGCTGCAACAAGATAGCACTTGGTCATCACTATGACGATGTTATAGAAACAATACTTATGGGAATGCTTCATAGCGGTCAGATCCAGACTATGATGCCTAAACTTAGGAGCCGCAATTACGAAGGAATGGAACTCATAAGACCTCTTTATCTGATCCGCGAAGATGATATAAAACATTGGCGCGATTATAATCATCTGAATTTTCTGCAGTGCGCATGTCATTTCACTGATACCTGCACGACATGCCATACTGACGGACAGACTGGTTCAAAACGCCTTGAGACAAAAAAACTGATCGCAGAACTTAAAAAAAGCAATCCATTTGTTGAAGGAAATATCTTTAAAAGCGTCGAAAACGTGAGCCTTAAGACAATAATCTGCTATAAAGATGATGACGGAAAACATAGTTTTCTTGATGATTATTGAACTTCGATTCATATCTTTTTATCCGGAAAATAAAAGACCCCTTGATTCCATCGACATGATATATGTGGAATCCGGGGGTCTCTTTTTCTAATTATTATTTGACATGAACTGCTCTTGTCTTTACTGTCTTTACTGTCTTTACTGTCTTTACTGTCTTTACATGCCTATACTTTCTTGTTTTCTAATAAATGCTTTTCGGCTCTTATTTCTCAGGCTTTACTGCTTCTTCAGCTGATGCCTTGCTTGACATTGAAAACTGCTCAGTGTTGAAATTACCTAGGTTTTCGTGAACACCTCTTCCGTCAGCCTGACCGATAAGCGTATCACGATCCTTCTTGGAAAGCATTTCTTCACGATATGATCCTGGACCGCCTACACATCCGCCATCACACATCATGCCTTCGATGAACTGCTCCGGAAGCTTACCGAACTGCATGAGAGTCAGTGCTTTCTTACATTCCGCAGCACCGTTTGCTTTGCATATCTTTAGCGCACTGTAATCAAAATCATCTTCCTTCATGCACTCAACGACCGCATTTGTGACACCGCCGCTGTTTCCGAATCTCTTTCCATACGTGCTCGCTTCCTGAACGTTGTTTTCCGCGGGCTGGATCGTGACCCCTTTCGCACGCATCATCGCATTTATCTCCTGAAGCGTAAGCGCATAATCGGCATTACCTTCAAGCGTCTTGTCGAGGGTCTCGCCCTTCTTTGCAACACAAGGTCCGACAAATACCGTTATAGCGCCGGGATGCTGAGCCTTGATCATTCTTGACAGAGCGCACATCGGGGATACTGTTGTAGAGATATACTCTGAAAGTTTTGGATAATGCTTTCTTATCATGTTTACGAATGCAGGACAGCATGATGTCGTCATATTTCTCTGATCCTTAAATGCTTCTTCCCATTCCTTTGCTTCACTTGAAGCAGTCAGATCGCCGCCTAATGCGACATCATAAAGGTCTGTAAATCCCAGATCCTTTGCTACTTTTTTCCAGCTCGCGATCGTGATATCAGGGCCATACTGACCTTCCCATGAAGGAGCGATCATAGCGTATACTTCCTTACCGGACTTTATCTCTTCGATCACGTCGATTATAAATGAACGTGTTGTTATCGCTCCAAAAGGACAGGCCTTAACGCAGCGTCCACAATTGATACATTTACTCTCATCGATTACGCACAGACCATTCTCATCCATCTCTATCGCGCCTGTAGGACAGCTGTTCTTGCAGGGACGTATAAGATCTGCGATCGCATTATACGGACATGCTTTTGCGCACATTCCACACTCTTTGCATTTTGCAGGATCTATATGAGAACGTTCTTCTCCAATACTTACTGCTCCAAAACGGCAGGCATGAAGACATGCTTTCATTACACATTTACGGCAGTTATCCGTAACAGTATATCTTGAGATCGGACAGTCCTCGCAGGCTGCTTTGATCGTATTTACAACATTTGTGCGGCCTTCCCAATTCTTTGAGAACATCATGTTCACACGCTGTTTCACGATCTCTCGTTCTCTGTATATACAGCAGCGGAATTTCGCATGAGGACCCGGTATCAGCATCTCAGGTATACTGTCTTTTTTCTCTTCCAGTGTTCCCTCGTATGCATACTTTGCTACGGTCATCCATATCTCGGCCTTGATATCAGCTATCGTATTCTCTTGTTCCAGCATAATTCCCTTTCTATTGCGTATGCAAAACCATATCCCTAAGTTGATTTATCATAAATGGTACTAATGATGCGTTACTTCCATTATCACAGTTCTTAGCTGCATCTATTGCTGTTCTGCCTGCTATCTGTTTACTCTGTATCTCTCATATCTGCATCATATCATCAATAGATATAAATGTCAGCATGATAATTATTTAACAAACAGATGAAAAATCATGGGGCATATCAGCCCGAAAGTTCATATGCCCCTGATCTTCACTTCTTAGATCTTATCTTTATGACTTTCGATGATCCTCATCGGAATCATTTCTTGTCATATACTTCTGTCATCTTGTTCAGGAATTCGAGATGATCCTTTGAGTTCT
>OBMA010000635.1_pt1 | contig 21005 bp, 24 predicted proteins | sample 1539141 | NCBI WGS metagenome assembly OBMA01 (sample SAMEA3991484, study PRJEB22521) | metagenome | biome: anthropogenic terrestrial biome; feature: sewage plant; material: raw primary sludge | place: Sweden | collected 2012-09-26
AGAATTCTTTCATGAGAAATTCCTCCTTTGATTTTTTGCATGAAAAAGGCGGCCTCTCGCAGGAAGGTCGCCCAGTGCATATAGATTGTTGTTTACGACTGCGTTTCCGTCAGCGTATAGGTGATTTTCATCGTCTTGTCCGCCGTCTTGATGACCGGAGTCGCCAGATTGTTGATGGTCGCAAGATATGGCGTATACAGATACAGATCCTTGTAGAAGTAATAGTTGCCATAGGAGCAGTAGTATTCCTGATAGGCGAAGGCCTTATATCTTGCCATAGATTTTCTGCCCCATCTTGCATAATCGTTTGACTGGAGATTGCGGACATGCAGCTTCGGTTCGCCGTTTAAGTAATACCAATCGTTAATCACGACATCATCGTCAATGAGGAAGGTATGCAGGCTTGAGCTGTTGTAGGATGCATTGGGCACGACCTCGATATTGGCCACGCTGGTTGTGTCAATCCGATAGACTGTATTTCCAATAGCAAACATAAGCCACTTCCCACTCATACCGATATGACTGATTTCTGAAGTATTTGCAGGCAGGATGATTTTTTGCGTGGTTGCCTTTTCTGCACTTACGGTATCGAGAAACCATTCGTAGCTTTCGTGATTGTAATAATCCGTGCTGCCGGAGGAATAGCTGTATTTCTGATTGTCCCTCCGGCTGATTCCATACCAGTTGCCATCTGCGGCATGGAACAGATATGGAAAAGCATCGCTGGAATTGTTATAGGGAGCAACCGTCCCGTCCTTGTTCCCTCCGCTATAGGTATACCAGTATGGATAGTGGTTCAGCTCGATTGTTTTTTCTTCCACTGCATCCGTAGCAACTAAGCTGTATGGCCGCTGCATAAGTCTGGCATGGAGATAATCCTCCGGTACCTTTCTCAGGGTAACCGAGGTTGAATTATAAACAGGGATCATCTCCAGACGATAACCGTCTTTGATATATGTCCGGTGGTTCTCCTGATAATTGCTCTGGTTTCCTGGTATGTTTGAAATGACGTTATCGCTTTTTAAACGCACAAAGTAATTGCTGTCATACTGCGTTCCTTTGCCAGCCAGTACATTCGTGAGGGAAATACAGGATATTGTCCCGTTCGCCTGCGAGGTCGCAAAGTCCCAGACATATTTGAAACCGCCATCCACAGTTTTGCTTTCTGTAAGGTTTCTGCTGCCGCGCCGGATGTCCTCCGTATTGTTCGCGTCATTGGACGCGTATCCTATGAGCGGATTGTCGAGCGGTGCATAGATATTTGCAGGATCTTCCTCAACCGGATTCTGATATAGCAGGAGTCCGCCCGTCAGCCTGCTGTAGATTGGCAGCATCCAGTCCTCGCCATATTTACCGTCGAAGTAGGGATTGTTAAACATGGCTCCCTGGATATTGGTATTTAAGATGTCCGCGATTGCCTCTGTTACAAGGTTCTCATCCCGGTATATTTCTTTTTTGCCCGTGTGGACGTCTGTCAGTTCTATTGTGCTTTTTCCCTTGAGCATGTTTATTCCTCCCTGTTCAGATAGTCGGTTGTGATCGCCTTCACAAAGCCCGCTTCTCCGCTGATCACAAAGCGGTACATAAGCTGCCCGGTGATGGCCTTTTCCGACCATGCATCGGTTGAGATGGCTTCCAGCGCGGCCTTGGACATGCCGGATTTCTCCTCAGAAAGCTGCGCCCATTCCGTTCCGGTATATGTCCACCAAGCTTTCCCAGCATCAAATGATACGGCAAGGAGTGTGGCGTCATCGCAGTCGGCGGTTACCTTTTCAATGCCAAGAATAGAAGCATCGGACATGTCGATGTTTTCCGAGTAGATGACCTGCGGCTTCGGGATTCCGGTGTAACTTGCCTGAAAGGGCGGGAACCGGTTATTGGAATCATGCCAGTAAAGGATGGTCGGGTCTTTCAGGGAAAGAAGCAAAGCACCATCCGGGATTTCCTGTACGCCATTTGTCTCGAATATCTCTGCGGTCAGATCGGTATCCGTCAGTTTGGAAAGCGCTCCATTTGAAACCGTGTATAAGGCTTTTGTGGCATCCGTGATGAGGTACCTGCGGTTATATGGGTCAAGCAGCACTGGAAGGTCGTTTGACTGAACGAAGGCTGTCCCGGTTGCGTCCTGATGCAAAAATGAGAGATTCGACCCGGCTGCTGGCGTAAAGGAGATTGAACCTGATGTGGTAACCAGAGCGGATTCGCCAAGGTAAGCAGTATTCGTCGGCAGCGTTTCAAAATGCAGGACAATGTCCCCGGTATCAAGAAGCAGCAGATCCCAGACAAGCCTTACATCCTCTGTGGTCACGCTGTAGTTGGCATAGCCCTCCCAGCGGATGCGCAGAAATTTATAGTGGTTATAGATCGTTCCTTCCTCACGTCGGATTGTCCATACCTTTGCATCACGCCTGCAGACTTTGACCTGTTCGGTATTGCTGCCAATGCCCATCCACGAGTTGCCATTTACATAGATGTTTTCTGCAGCAACAGAATTGTAGATAAACCAGCTGACACCAGTCAGGGTATCGGTGCCATCATCGTTGCCAGAGTTGTCGCGGATGATGGCCATATTTTCTGTTGTGGCCAGAAGCTCTTTAATAGAAAAGTAATCAGCCATTTTGTACCTCCAATTCTGATACCGATTCAAATGCCGTAAAGTCAAGCGGATAGGCTGCAAGACTGCCGCGGTCTATTTCGCGGCTTTCACCTGTTATCGTTTCTTTGTAGCTGGTCTTTAGGATGACCTTGCCGTCTGTAAGCATGGTGTATGCCGTACCGGTTAGCTTCTTCGCAGGCTGCATATTGCCGTCAATAAACGGATCTGTCTTAAACGGCTCAATCGTGATGCCCGTCAGCGTATCAAAGTCGGCGGTAGAAATCGTAAGCGAGTCCATGCGGCCACGGTTAAGAGCACGTTCAGTTCCTCCGGAGATGGTGTATGCCTGCCGGAGCGTGAACTGCGTATCGTCGGTCACATAAACTTTGCTGTAGCGCATCTTTTGCTTATCACTGACATCAATTACGTCATGAACAATCGGTGCAAAGATTCTCAGCTGATCAGCAATCTCAAGTAGCGGCATACCGGTAAAAGCAAACTTTGAAATACTCTCTGTGATGCCTGCAGGCTCCGGTGTCAAAAGGGCCATTTCAAGAACTGCAGCAAGAGGAAGCGTCTGCATCCCGGCAAAAACAATCGGGAGGTATTCATCGCTTACTTCAATGCGCCCGTTCCATCTGTCCTGCGCGCCTAAGCCCTGGCCGGTAATGGAAGCAATAATGCCCTGTGCCTGTATGACCGCAGATCCGGGTGCAACCGAAATCCAAACTTCAAAGGTATGCAGCGTTTTTTCCTGCATGTCGAGAAGCGGGTAAAACAGGTTCAGGATGTGGTCGCCGCTGTGCCAGGTTTCCATCGGATGGAATTCTTCTACCTCATGCCCATCCACCACATAGGTAACCGTAACAACCGATTGACCATCTTCCTCCCAGGAAACAGGGACGGTGACCGTGGTAGCCAGTTCCCTGTTTTCGGTTTTGGTATTACCGTCTGCATCCTTTGTATCCTCGGGTAGGATGGTCGTGCCTGTTCCGGTCGCCGTGACCGCGCGTTTCAAAGAAGCTGCAGTAACTTGCAGGAGAACGGCTGCTTTGAATTCACAGTCGGTTTCTTCCTGCGTGGCGAATTCAATGTTTACAATCTCGACCTTGTCTGCGCCGAGCGTATACGCCATCGCATTCACATAGGAATAGGTCGCCATCTTTGTGGCCTCAACAGAATTGGTCAGCCCGGAGATATCCTTATCGTTCTTACTCTTGGCTTCTGAAAGGCGTGGATTTTTGCCGACACATTTGAGGGAGCACTTTCCGTTGACCTTGACTGTAATGGATGTGATTGCTGCAATCTTTGTGGCATCTGCCTGGCCTCCGGTAAAGGTGAGTACATCACCTGGGTCGAGTGCCGGATCTCCGATGGTTTCAGAATCGAAAGGCACATAATTGATTACGGAAATGGCATTCAGGATATTTTTAAGGATGCGGGTTCTGGTTTCATCAAGGCCAAATTGGAGCAAGGGATTAACCGCAAGGTTCATCGTCAGCCCGTCATCCGGGTCAAGCGCATAGTATTCTGCCGTATTCGTGCGCCGGTTTGTTGAACTGATGGCCGTATATCTGGTGACGAAATCAGAAAAGCTGGAAGAATACCGGTGTGTGCTGTTTACGCTACAGACCGGGCTTTCACCGTATTTTACAAGCTGCAGCTTTCCATCCCGGTTAATGAAGGCAAAGCAGCCAAGCGCCTGAGAAAGATAATGAAGGAAATCCCGCCAAGTTTCGATATCATTGTCCGGATAGACGCCGAGAAGTTCAGTGCCATTTGGCAGAGCTTCAATTTCTGCTTGCGTCTGTGCAAGGCTGACCTTGCAGTCGTTACACATGATGTTTAGAAAATCATATGGATAACCGCTGGACTGTTCTTTTTTATAGGCTTTTTCAAAGCGCAGCATTCCATCATAGGCCTTGAGTTCCAGCGTCCGTATTTTCCGGTTTGCCTCCGCCACATAAAAGATTCCCATCGGGATATCCTCGACATTCCCATCCGGAAGTGCCATGTGGAAATCCAATGCAATCTGTGCGTCCTCTAATGAGTAACGGTCAACGTCTGAGAAAAGGGATATGCCAAGTTCCGCAGAATAGACGGAGCCGAGCTCTATTTCAGATGTCCCGGAGCACTGTCTTGTAATATAGCCGGAGCCCTTGACAATGTCCTTATTGACAAACGGATAGTTTTTCCCGGTTGCTGTGGTGATGTTCCCAGACCATGTAAAGGAGCGGGCATTTTCTTGTACTGCTGTCTTGTATAGATCAGATACGGGATACATAGCGCCGCTCCTTTCTCATCAATATTCCTTCAGTTCAAAGCTGACTTTCCATAGTCCTTTTCTGCTGGTGTCGTGTGCAAGGGAAGCTTTGAAACCGTCGATGTACATTTCTCTGGTCTCCCTGACCATTGTTTCTGTATTAAAAAAGTTGACTGCGAGCTTTGGCTTCCCACGCATCGCGGACAGCTTTTTAAGCCACGCCGGTGATACCTGAAAGGAGACGGATATCTGGGCAACACCGGATCGCACGATGTCGCGCTGAGTCGTACCGGCTTCCGTTTCCCCGGAACTGTCTGCCTCCACATCGGAAAGCGCCAGATCATAGGAAACAGGAAGCGGCATGTCTGTGCCATCGATATTTAAATATTGTGTAAATGCCATCATCTGCCTCCTGACCGGAGCGCCATCCGCTGCTGGGCGGTAATAATAGTTTCATCCAGCAGGGTTCCTCCAAGGTAAACTGGAATGGTAATGTCACCTCCGCCGCCCACATTTTCAAGAGCTGCAGAGAGCGCGTTTACCATCGTGCCGGTCTGGCTTGCTACGGCATTCTGAATCATGGCCTGCAGGGACGAAACGCCGACGACGGCTTCCGCACCGGCCTCACCTCCGGCAAGCAGGCTGTTTCCGCTCATCCCGAAGATGGTCGGTGAATCCAGAATCATGCCGTTTCCCATTGCCTTCTTATACCAGTCCACAGAGAAATGCGGGATGGACGGCGGGTCGAGCGAGAAGCTGCCGGAAATAGAAAAGTGCGGCAGCTTGATCTTCGGCAGTTCCCAGTTGAAATTGAAGATGCCCTTGAGCTTATCTACAATCCCGGATACAAAGCTCCAGATGCCGTTGAACACGCTGCTGAACACATCCTTAATGCCGTTCAGAATTCCGGAGATCGTGTTGTGGATTGCGTTGAAGGCTGTGGAGATGCCGGTCTGCATGGCATTCACCACGCCCATGACCACGCTCTTGATGCCGTTCCAAACAGTGGTGAAAACCGTATGGATTGCATTGAAAACCGTACTGGTAACCGTTTGGATGGTATTCCATGCCGTTGTAATAAAGGTCTGAATTGCGCTGACCACTATGGTTACTACCGTTTTTATGGCGTTCCAGATGGTAGTGACAACGACACTGATCGCCGTCAGAACGGTTGTAATGATCGTCTTGTAAATTTCAAAGTAGGTCGTCACGACGAGCTGAATCGCGGTAAAGATGGTTTCAAAGAAAGTCTTGATCCCGTTCCAGATCGTAGAGATTACCATCTGGATTGCCGTCATGACAGTTTCAACCGTAGTCTTGATGGTATTCCATGCATTCGTCAGGAACGTGCCGATGGCTGTGACGACGGTTGTAAATACCGTCTGGATTTCCTGCCAGATGGTGACGAAGAAATCTTTGATTGCCGTGAACACAGTAATGACGGTCTGTTTGATACCTTCCCATAGGTCAATCCAGAACTGCCGGAAGCCGTCGCAGTTATTCCAAAGATAAATGAATGCCGCGACCAGCGCAGCGATTGCCGCAATAATCAGGATGATCGGGTTTGCCAGCATGACTGCGTTCAAGGCCCCGAACACCGGAGTAAGGGTTCCGATGACGGAGGTGATGGTACCGACTGCCGAGATGACCTTGCCGATGACCACCAGAAGTGGCCCGATTGCAGCTGCAATCAGCGCGACCTTGATGATGACCTGCTGTACCGGTTCAGGGATGCCGCTCCAGATCTGCGAGAATGATTTCAGGGCATTGGAGATGTCCTTCAGCACCGGCGCAAGGGCGGAAGCAAGGCTGTTTCCGATGTCGGCACCGGTTTCCTTCAGGGAGTTCATGGTCATCTTGAACTGGTCAATCGGGTCGAGCGTTTCATTGAAGGTGTTCTCGACGCTCCCGGAGAAGTTGCCGAGGGAGCCGGACAGATTGTCAAGGTTCAGTTTTCCCGTTGCGCAGGCATTGTAGATTGCTGCGCCTGCCTTACTTCCGAAAAGGTCATAGGCTGCCTGCAGCTTTTCCGTTTCAGAGCCGTTGCCCTTCATGGTGGTGGAGAAACCGGCAATCGCCTGATCCAGCGTCTTGCCGTCTTTCGTCGCGTTCTTCATTGCAGTCTTTAGGCCCATCATGGCTGCCGAGGTATCAAGACCGGACATCTCGACCATGCCCATGAAGCCTGCGGCCTGCTGTGAATTCAGCCCCAGCTCTTTAAGCTGCACCGCGTTTGTCTGCAGGGCGGAAGCCAGCGTATCCATGTCGATGCCGGTTGCCTGTCCGGTCGCGTTCATGGCATCCAGCAGATCGCCTGCGTCCGAGGCATCCTGTCCGAAGGCATTCAGTACGCCGGAGACATTATCCACGGAGGTGGAAACATCCGTATTGTTCAGGTCAGCAAACTTGATGAATTTCCCGGAGAGATCGTCCAGCGCCTGTCCGGTCAAGCCAAAACGTGTGTTGACTTCACCGACAGCGGCACCGGCGGTCTCAAAGTCGGTCGGGATTTCCGTTGCAAGGTCTTTGACGGTCTGGTTCATGTCTTCCAAGGTCTGACCGGTCGCGCCGGTTTTCTGCTCGACGATATCAAGACCGGAATCCACCTCGCTGAAAGCAGCCAGAGAGGCCGCGCCGACCGCCACAATCGGAGCCGTCACGTGTGTGGTCAGTCCTTCACCGACCTCGGAGATTTTGCCGCCAACCTCCTGCATCTTGCTGCCAGCCTGTTTCAGGGTGGCGGATACGCTGGTGTCGGTTTTCTTGCATTGCTGCTCCAGACCTTTAAGTTCCTGCTCGGTGGCGATGATCTCACGCTGCCATGCATCATACTGTTCCTGCGTGACGGAGCCGTTTTTCAGGCCCGCGTCCATCTGATCCTGCACGGATTTTAACTGCGTGAGTTTCTCTTTTGTCTCGCCGACTGCCTGTGACAGGAGTTTCTGTTTTTGCGAGAGCAGCTCGGAATTGGTAGGGTCAAGCTTTAACAGGCGGTTGACGTCCGTAAGCTGCGACTGTGTGTTTCGGATCTCTTTGTTGACGCCGGAGAGGGCTTTGGAAAGGCCGGTCGTATCGCCGCCGATTTCCACTGTGATTCCTTTGATTCTGTCAGCCATGCGATGACCTCCTTCCCTTGGTTAAAATTGATCCATCTGTTCCTGCGTTGCTTTTGCGGGCCAGTCGTAGCTGTCATTACTCATTTCTGAGTACATGTCATTGACCGTACCGATAGTGAGCAGGTCGAGCTCGGAAATAGAAAGCCCGATCTGCACACAGCGGAGCAGGAACAGTGGCGTCGTCATTTCGCGTTCAGTTTCATAAGGTTTTTTTTAGACTCGACCTCCGTCTCCACATTCAGCCCCCACAGCGAAATGATCTGCGGCAGGATTTCATAAATGGAGAAGGTATTGAACTCATCAAGCCATTCCTCCGGAGTGTCCGGGATATCCGGATTCTTATGCTTGGCCATAAGCCAGGCGATGTTCTCGAAAAGCTCCAGACTGAAGGTATCCAGATCCGATTCCTGCGGATTGGCTTCGTCGATGCCTTTCTGCAGCTGGTTCAGATCCTTGTAGATATCCCGGTGGAATTTGTTCCTGTACAAACGAGGAATGGCGGCAGAGGCACGGAATTCGACCGGCTTGCCGTCAATCTCGATGGTTTTTGTAACTGCCATAGTGCTGCCTCCTTATGCTGTCTGCGAGCTGGTCTTGGAAGACGTTGTCGCAGTGGTGCTGGTGCTTGTGCTGGTACTGGCGGCGGCGGTCGTAGTGGTGGTCTTATCCTGCGGTTCATAGACCTTGGTGTACCAGTTGTTGTAGGTTTCCTCGCTGGTGTTCGTACCGGTTTTGACCTTTACCAGCCCGCTCGGAAGCGGCGAAACAGTAAGCGAGAGCTTCTCCGTCTTGACTTCCTTCTTGTCCTCTGTGGTATCGCCCTCCATCGAAGGTCTGGTCGCGCTGCAGTAATACAGGCAGTGGCGGATCTTCCGCTGGTCGCCGGAGAACTCAAAGAGCAGAGCAAAATGCTCCGGCTCCACATCCTTGTTTTCCACCAGCACGCCATTGGCATCTTCGGTTTCATGCAGGACATCCACAAGAAAGCTCTCCGGGATGAGCGCAAGCTCGAAGTCGCCGGAATAACCGTTATTGTTGCTGACCATGTAATACACGGAATCATCCGCGTAGAACGGGTCGTTATCGCCCTCTGCATCCAGTGAAAGGCTCACGGAGCCGGGCATGCTGACAGGCGTCCCGAAGGTGACCTTGCCATCCTCGTCAATCGTGACAAGTGCGTAGTGACAGTTCTTAAGACCGAACTTCACTTTGTTTTTTCTGTTAGCCATAGTGGCATCCTCCTTTAAATCTCAGTTTGATAGAGCACTTCATACATCTTCTCGGAATCAATCCAGACCTCGGATTTCTCCCACGGAATTTCATGGGCGGTCAGGATATCCTCCAGTTTTTCTTCCAGCTCCGGGTCTTTCTTATCCGTGTAGAGTTCCATGTTCAGCTGGCTGATTTTGAAATACACGCCGTTGTCTGCGAACATGTTGTCACTGCCCGGAAAGAGAAAAATAAGGAAGGGCGGCTCAGGAGACTCACCTTCGGCGAAATGGTCGTAGGCAAGAGGGAGTCCCGCTTCCTTTAACATGTTGGTTATGTCGTCATAGGTCATACTCAGCCGCCTTTCAGTTTCTGTTCGATGGTTTTTACAAGCGTTTCGTTGCCGCGCTGTTCGGCAGGCGCGATGTGAGGCTTTCCCTCGACACGGCCTCCGCCGCGTTTGGCGTGTCCGTTCTCAAGCAGGTGCGCAATCTGGTATCGGTTCCTCGAATGCACCACAAGGTCAATGCTCTCGGAATCCTCGTGGACATTTTTTACCGACCAGCTTTTCTTGTACTTTCCGGTATCGACGGGAGCGCCAGATTGGATGTCCTTACGGACAGAAGCCGCCGTATCCTTTACGGCATCCTTCATGTCGTCGGTTGCGAGCTTTGAATATTTTTGAAGCTCCTCCATGATTGCGTCGTCCATTTCGCTGATCGGTATTTTTCTGCTCATGTTTTTTTCTCCAGCTTGCAGTTGAATTTAAGGCTGTTCCGCTTGCAGCCCATCGGGTTCACATAGGTGATGTTGTAGATATGGCCTTCCGCGATGATCCGGTATTTTGTGGATTCCACGGCGGCAAGCTCGGAAGAGTACCGGCAGGTAAAGTCAAGGGATTCTTCCGGGTTAACAACAACGCCTTCGGATTCCGAACCGGTGCTTGTGCCGACTGTTGCCCAGCAGGAGCAGTAATCCGTCCAGCCGTTGGTGTGGTTTCCGTATTTGTCAACGGTGACCGCGCTTTTCTGAAAAGTGATTTTTGTCCGCATCGCGCCGATATTCATCAGAAGCCCTCCTTCCGCGTGCCAAAGAGAAGGGAGCGCAGCGTCATGTTGAGGGCATGGTGGTCGGCTTCCTCCCGGTGCTCGTAGAGATAGGCCACGGTGTAAAGGATGGCCACCCGGATGCGGATCAGGGCTTTTTCCTCGTTTGCCATAAACTCCTCGTCGGACTGTCTTGTGATGTCCTGTACCTGCTTTGTCGCCGCAGAAATCAGGCTTTTTATCAGCTCGTCCTCGTCACCGGTGGTGACCCGGAGATAGGCTTTTGCTTCCTCAAGAGTTACTTCCATCGTCCGCCTCCTTAAAAAGAAACCGCCTGCAGGAAGGTTAATTCCTGCAGACGGCTGGTTACGTTAGCTGCCATTTTGATCAGGCACCGGCCTTGACGGACAGTCCCTTCACGGCCTCCGGCAGGATGAGCTTGCCGTCGATGCGCTCAGAGGCAAGGAAGCCAATCTGGCCGTTTGCCGCGTAGAGCTCGGAGAGGCGCTTGAAGGAACGTCCCTGACGCTCGGCGATCCAGTAGTAGGAGAAATCGCCGAACAGAATTGGTACATTGCCTGCAACCAGCTCCGGCGCATAAATCGAAGTCTTATAAGGACGGTTCAGGATCGTGTCGGGCTGACCGACGACAACAGACGGCTGCCAGATGTAATTTCCGTTGTTGTCCTTAATCTTGCGGAGCGCCTTGATGGTGGTGTCGTTCAGAATCCAGATGGCCTTGCTCCTATAAACGGAACGCAGGGAGTGGAACACATCCATGATGTTGTCAAAGGAAACCGTGCTCCCGGTAATCTCTGTGGTCGCGCCTTTGGTAGCCGCCACCTTGGTGAAGATGCCTTCCGGCTTCTTGCTGCCATCGCCGGTGAGGAATGCTTCTTCCTCCGCAGCGCCGATCCTGCGGCCAAACTCCGATGCAATGTAGGTCTCGAGATCGAAAACGGAATCGTTCATAAGTTCCTCGGATACCTTGATTGCCGTGCCCAGCTTGTAGGCTGAGAGGCTGATCTGGTCGAAGGTGTCATCGGATTCCGGGTACAGGCCGTTTTCCTCCATCCATGCCGCCGTCCCGTGGGAAGCAACGACCGGGATGGTGTGCGTGCCGCTCTGGGTCTGAATGACCGTCGCAATCGTGCGGAAGAAATTCTCCTCCTGCAGGGCGTCAATCAGACGCTTCTCATATTCATCCGGGACAAGGTAGCCGCCATTGGCGTCGGTGCCGATTTCCAGCACATCCTTTACGTCGTAGTAGTTGCGCTTGCGGATGTTGTTCCAGAATGCCGCCTTGTATGCCTTGGAAGCGATGCCGGGCTTGTCGTCCGGTTCATTCTTCGCGCCGGGTTTGCCGGTAAGCGGAGCAGAGGTCGGAGCAGAGAGCATCTTGTCGATCTCTTCCTGACGCTGCAGACGTTCAATGTCGTGTGTAAAGTCTGTGACTTCCTTTTCCATCTTGTCGTAGGTCGCGGCATCCTCTGCGGAAACCATGCCGCCGTTCTGAGAGTGTGTATTCAGGAATGATTTTGCTGCTTCCCATGCCTTCGCTCTCTTGTCCATAAGTTCCATAATCTGAGTCATAATAAAAATCCTCCTTTAATGTGCGAGAAGCGAAAGGCGCTTCTCAAGATCGGTAACGGGTACCATGTGTTTATCTGCTTCCGGCTTTTTCTTTGGAATCAGCCGTGAGAGCAGTGAATCTGTGACAGCCTTGCGGGAGAAAAGCATCTCTATGGTGTCGTCTTCTTCCGGCAGCGGGTTCTCACCGCCAGCGAAAAGAACCTCATCCGCAAAGCCGAGCTTCCTGGCCTCCTTGGCATTCATCCAGGTTTCGGCATCCATGAGCTTTGAAATCTTCGCGCGGGAGAGCCCGGATTTGATTTCATAGGCGTTCATAATAGATTCCTTGACCTCTGACAGCATGTCGATGGCCTTTTGCATTTCTTCGGTATCGCCAATGGCGATGGTCGCCGGATTGTGAATCATCAGCATGGCCACGGGGCTCATACAGACCTTGGTTCCGGCCATAGCGATGACGGATGCCGCAGAAGCGGCAAGCGCGTCAATCTTGACCGTGACATTGCCCTTGTAGTCCATGAGCATGTTGTAGATTTGCGCAGCAGCAAAAACATCACCGCCCGGACTGTTGATCCAGAGGGTGATGTTCCCGTCTCCTGCATTCAATTCATCTTTAAAAAGCTTGGGTGTTACTTCATCGCCGTACCACGTCTCATCGGAAATTTCTCCGTCGAGGTAGAGTGTGCGTTCGCTGCCGAACGAGTCCGGTTCCTCGTTTCGCACCCAGTTCCAAAACTTTCTGGTCATAATGCCTCCTTACGTTTGTGCCGGGAGCTGCCGTTTTCTGGCTGCTGCTCCGGTTCTGTTTGTGGTTCTTCTTCTGTTTCATCCGGTTCCTCCTTTGCAGGTGCCGCAGCCGCAAAGATACCTGCGTCCGCGAGCTTTGTCATGTTGCCGTTGATGAGATACAGATCGCCGCCGTCCTCTGCCGGAATGCGGTCGAGGTTTTCAAGCTCCCGGATATCATTGGCGGACATCCAGCCGTTCTGGCGGCCTGTTGCATAACCGTTCATACGGCTTTGGTAATCGCCACGGAGCAGGCCGTCCACATTGAATTTGAAGAAGTATTCCTTTTTCTCATCCTGCGTCAGGAGCGCCCGCTGCATCGACTGTTCCCAGCGGCAGACCCATGGGTCAAGCGTGTACTTCACGAATTCCAGTGACTGCTGCTCGATATTGGAAAAGCTCGATTTCTCAAGGTCGCCGATCATGTGCGGCGGAATGCGGAAGATACGCGCAATCTCATCAATCTGGAACTTCCTTGTTTCAAGAAACTGTGCCTGTTCAGGTGAAATGGAGATAGGCGTGTACTTCATGCCTTCCTCCAACACGGCCACCTTGTTGGAATTGGAGCTGCCGCCGAAGGCTGCGTTCCAGCTGTCGCGTACTTTATCCGGATCTTTTACAACACCAGGATGCTCCAGAATGCCTCCGGGCGTCGCACCGTTAGCGAAGAACTTAGCTCCGTATTCCTCGCAGGCAATCGCCATGCCGATGGAATTCTTGGCCATTGCAATCGGCGAGTAGCCAACCAGACCGTCGAAGCCGAGCCCTGGGATGTGAAGCACGTCATATGGAGAAAGCCGGACACGGCTTCCGTTCATTGTGTGCGCCTCCTCCTGTGAGGTCTGGTACTCGTAATAAAGGTGTCCATCCTCGTCGCGGTCGACCGTCATGCGGTTCGGCATGAGCGGATAGAGCGCCACCACTTCACCTTTGCCGTTTCGGATAATCTGCGCGTAGGCATTGCCCCAGAGCAGAAGATGCGTCATAAGTGTTTCTCGGAAAACAAAAGAGGTCATTTCCGGATTCGGCTCATCGTGCAGGATAAAGTAAAGCGGATGGTCAGTTGCCTTTTCCTTGCTGCCGTCGTCATCGCTTCGGTACAGATGAATCGGAAGTCCCGCAATCGCCTCAGAGAGAATCCGGACGCAGGAATAAACCGCCGTCATCTGCATGGCAGACCGTTCTGTCACGGCTTTCCCAGAGGTTGTGCCGCCGAATAGGAAGCGGTAGGTGCTGCCGGTCGTCGAATCGGTCGGCTTGTCGCGGCTCCGAAAAAGTCCAGAAAATATGCTCATAGCCATCCCTCCATTTCGTTTATGGCTTCCCGGAGTACGAGAAAGCCGATCAGTGTCAGTAGAATCATTTCATTGCCTATATGAATAAAATGCCTCTCGTGTCATACACGGAGGCTCCGTTATCGTTGCCACAGCGGATCGCGCGGTCAAGCGCCATGATGGTTGCCACGGCACCGTCGATTTTCTCTGTGGATTTTTCCTTGTCTGCTTTAATGTTTCCGGCAGGATCAGTGCGGATGAAGATGTTGTCCATCATCCAGCGGAGCACCGGGTGGCCGCCGTGGGCGATACGCTTTTCCAGCGTCAGCTTCATCAGTTCTTTGGTAGGTGGCGACATATCTTTGAATCCCTGTCCGAAGGGAACAATGGTAAAACCCATGCCTTCCAGATTCTGAACCATCTGCACGGCTCCCCAGCGGTCAAATGCAATCTCCCGGATGTTGAAACGTTCGCCGAGTCCTTCGATGAACTTTTCAATGTATCCGTAATGGATGACATTTCCCTCTGTGGTTTCAAGAAAGCCTTGCTTCTCCCAGAGGTCGTATGGGACATGATCACGCCGGACGCGGAGATCCATCGTATCCTCCGGCACCCAGAAGTATGGAAGAACCACGTATTTGTCATCCTCGTCAAGCGGCGGGAAGACCAGAACGAATGCCGTAATATCTGTGGTGGAGGAGAGGTCAAGGCCGCCATAGCAGACACGGCCCTCAAGGTCATCATCGCTGACCGGGAAAGCGCACGCATCCCATTTGTCCATTGGCATCCAGCGGATGGCCTGCTTTACCCATTGATTCAGGCGTAGTTGCCGGAAGGAGTTCTCCTCACCGGGATTCTGCTTGGCAGATTCGCAGGCGGCTTCCACCTTGTCGATGCCGACCGTGATACCAAGGGATGGATTGGCTTTCTTCCAGACCTTTGGATCAGTCCAGTCCTCGGTTGCTTCGGCCCCGTAGATGACCGGGTAGAAGGTCGGGTCAAGCTTCCTGCCGTCAAGAATGTCCTGCGCTTTCTGGTGAACCTCATAGCAGATGGAGTTTGTATCATTTCCAGCAGTCGTGATCAGAAAGTAGAGCGGCTGCATTCTGGCATCGCCGGAGCCTTTGGTCATAACATCAAAGAGCTTTCGGTTCGGCTGCGTGTGCAGTTCGTCAAAGACCACGCCGTGAATGTTAAAGCCGTGCTTTGAGTAGGCTTCAGCGGAGAGAACCTGGTAGAAGCTGTTTGTTGGCTCGTAGATAATCCGCTTCTGGGAAGCAAGGATTTTCACGCGACGATTTAAGGCCGGGCACATCCGCACCATGTCGGCAGCAACATCAAAGACGATGGTTGCCTGCTGGCGGTCAGCGGCGCAGCCATAGACTTCGGCGCGTTCCTCACCATCACCGCAGCAAAGGAGCAGGGCGACGGCAGCGGCAAGCTCAGATTTTCCCATCTTCTTTGGAATTTCGATGTAGGCCGTATTGAACTGCCGGTATCCGTTTGGCTTTAAAACACCGAACAGGTCGCGGATGATCTGCTCCTGCCAGTCAATGAGTTCAAAGGGCTTTCCGGCCCACGTGCCTTTGGTATGAGTCAGGCTTTCAATGAACATGACGGCATAGTCGGCCATCTCTTTGCTGTAGGTGGAGGTCTTGGCCATGAAGCGGGTCGGCTTGTATTTTTTCAGTTTGCGCATTGCCATACAGTCCGCCTCCTTCAGGGCAAAAGAAAAGACCGCCGAAGCGATCTTCAAATCTTTATCAGTACGAGAGAAAGAGCCGCGTGGCTCCTGTCTCCCGGAATTTTCATTCTTAGGTTTTGCTTAGTTGTAGTTGTTCAGAAGGATGCAAAGCGCCAGCTCTGCTTCCTTACAGGTGGGCTCGATGTCCCAGCCTCTGTCGTAGTTTGCCGCGACCGTTCCGTTGATCTTAATCATGAGTTTGGAAATCTTGCCTTTGTTGAGACCGTAGATCTCGCTGGGCTCGTCATAGTGCTTTACCCAGTAATGGCAGGCTGTGTATTTGTTCTTGTCAGCCGCATCAGGAATTCCGATGGTTCCTTCGCTCCACATGGTTTATGCCTCCTTCACCGTCATCTTGAATGCGGGAATCAGGGCATGCTCGTCGCTTCCGAAGTGGGTGCAGCGTTCCTTGACTCTTACGATTCCGTCCAGCGTGCAGCCGAGATCTTCGAACCTTGCAATGGTTTCGATGAGGCTTGAAAAGGTGGAGCTGATGGTGAATTCCTTCACGCCAAGCCTTCTGCAGTCTGCAAGGATGGTTTCAATATCCTCGTCCCAGATGACCTCGGCGAAGTTCGGCAGCTCGTTCCCGGCATCCTTGCTGTAAAGGTAAGCCTGCGCAAGTGTCCACTGCACTCCGATGTCGCTCCATTTCATTCCGGTCTTTGCGTTTTCAATCGCTTCAATTGTGTACTTCATGGTGGTTCCTCCGTTTTCTTTTTGTTTCCCTTTCGGTATGTACATATATCACTCTGAAGCCCTTTATTAGCAAGCAATTCAGGCAAAATATATGTGACAATCCTGCGGAAAAATCACAGGGCCAAACTGTGTATTTTAGCCTTCGCCGGTCAGGATGAAGTGTGCATATTCTGACCGGTGATCTTCGAGGTAGAGAACCAGTTCATAGAAGTCACGCTCATAGGCAAGGCGCTGAACCATGCCAATGTCAAACATGTTGGTAAGGCCGGTATCGCGGATGGCAAGAATCTGTTCTTTGATTTTCTGTTCCATGTCAATCTGCCACCTTCCGGACAAGGTCAACTTTATGTAGAGCTCTACATAAAGTTGATTATGCGGTGAAAATCATTATGTAGAGTATGCGGATAAAATAGTGATTTTTACTTGCCTTTTCGTAAAAACATTCTACATAATATTGTGCCTTTTTGCCTGATAGCACATACTCTTTTGTATCAAATTCAAAGGAGGTGCCACCACATGGCAAAAGTTACAGATTTAGTTGCTGCGGCAACGCAAATGCTCCATGAGCAAAAGTTCTGCGATGATTTCATCAGGAAATATGTTGCTATCTGGCGTAAACTTCAAATCTACGCCCAGAAATATCGCATAGATGAATTCTCATGGGACTTAGCACGAACATTCCTGCAAGAGGAATACAACATCGATATCGAAGGGGATGACATTTATTCGGCTGACTGCAAGAAAGTACATTATACTACGGTCCGTCCGCTTCTTTATCTCCTGCTCATACAGAATGATGCCGGGCTGATACGAACCACGAAGATTGGGGTCATATCATTGGAATCCTATTCCGAGGTTCTCAACCGTTTCACGTCTTCCTGCATGGAACGCCACTTAAGGCAAGGGACCGTTGATGGTAAGATGTGGACTATCAGACCGTTCCTGATGTTTTTGAAGCAGAGCGGAATAATGTCAACACCTGAGTTGAAAAACCTTAACAAAGATACTGTTTCCGGTTTTCTACAATTCCTTACGGCAAGAGCATTGAACACCATTTCCGATAAGGTCAACGTACTCAGGAGCTTCCTCAAATTCCTTTATGAGGAGCAGTTTACGGAACAGGATCTTTCTTTGTATGTTCCAAAGGCCTCCCGACGCAGGCAGCGCCTTGCGCACACATGGACGCCGGATGAGACGGAGAGGTTGCTGGCGGCTATTGAGAGGGGGACTTCCGTCGGAAAACGGGATTACGCCATCTTTATGCTGGCGATACACCTCGGGATGCGATCGGGGGATATCGTTTCCCTCAAGTTCGAAAACATCGACTGGGTTAAATGCATCATCCGGTTCACCCAGGAGAAAACAGGTGTCCCACAAGAGCTACCATTGAGCGAGGAAATCGGAAAGGCTATCATTGACTATCTAAAGCATGGTCGCCCGGAAGATTCCAGCCCATATGTATTTGTAAGGCATTCAGCACCATACGGGAAAATAGACCGCTTTTGGTATCAAATGCAGAAGTATTTACGCACTGCAGGAATTAGTGTTGAAAGCGAAAAGCCGCACGGTCCCCATACCTTACGTTTCTCGCTGGCCACCCACATGATGGATGCGGGCATTGAGTATGAAACCATATCAGCCGTCTTAGGCCATGCTGACCCGGCATCAACCAACAGGTATCTTCGTGCCGACATTGAAAAGCTTCGTCTCTGTGCATTAAATCCGGAGGAGGTGATGGCCGATGCCTGAACCTAACCGTATTTTCATGCCGGATTTTACTGGGCCTATAGCCGAGCAGCTCAAGGGGTTCCTCGAAGAGAAACGGGCGCTCGGATACAAATATTCCTCCGAGTCATGGAGGCTTCTCCAAATAGACAGGTTGAGCCAGGAACTCGGCATAGCGCCGAACACGCTTCCAAAGGAGCTGATTGACGCATGGAGCGTTCGTACTCCAACGGAAAGCACGAAGACATGGCGTTCCCGGATCACGGTTTCCACCCAGCTCACCGATTATTTCGTTGCCCATGATCTGCCATGTACTAAGACAATCATCCTGCCCGAAGATACGCACAGCGATTCGACATTTATACCGCATATCTTTACAGCAGATGAACTGAAAAGGCTATTCCAGGCCGCGGATAATCTTAATGCGCCGTTATCAAGCCCACACAGGCGGGATGTCGCGGCACTCCTTTTCCGGGTACTATATTCGTGCGGACTCCGTTTGAATGAAGCTCTCTCCCTTACTATTGGAGACGTTGACATTGAAAACGGCATAATCACGATAAAAGGTGGCAAAAGCAAGGTCGACCGTTATGTCCCAATGAGCCGGCAGCTATCCGACCGTTGCGCAACATACCAAGAAACAGTGCTTGATGGTGCTGATTCTTCCGGGATCTTCTTTTCTGCTCCAAGCGGTGGCAAATACGGTCATAGCACAGTTACATACATGTGGAACCAGATACTCCATTCCGCAGGCATTCCTAAAAACGACGACGGCCCCAGAATTCATGATCTCCGGCACACATTTGCAGTGCATTGTCTCAAAAAATGGGTTGACGATGGAGAACAGGTAAATGCCCTTCTCCCTGTGCTTTCCAGCTACATGGGGCATGTAAACCTCGGCTCAGTAAACAAGTACTTACGGCTCACGGCGGATGTCTTCCCTGATATCACGCGGCGCGTAGAAAAGTACTTTGGGTATATCATACCAAACGGAGGACACGTGTATGAGGAGGGATAATCAATTCCAACACCTGCTCGGAAAATTTCTGAGCGATTACCTGCCCAGCCAGCGGAGATTCAGTACAAACACGATTGCTTCGTATTGCGACACATTCAGACTTTTCATATCCTATATGAAGGCAGCCAAGGACATAGATCCGAACCAGATCAAGTTTAAGGATGCCGACCGTAGGACGGTGGAATCCTTTTTGAAGTGGCTTGAAGATGAACGTAAATCCTCGGCATCCACTGTTAACCAGAGGTTGGCGGCAATACACTCCTTTTACAAATACGTTCAAGGTGAGGAACCTCAGCTGATTAGCCTATGCCAGCAGGTGCTGAACATTCCAAACCGCAAATCGCCGGCAAGGTTTGTTTCATATCTCTACAAAGAGGATCTCGAATTAATCCTTAAGCAGCCGGACACTTCGACGCGCAAAGGACGCAGGGATTTGACATTGCTTTGCGTTCTCTATGATACGGGCGGCCGTGTTCAGGAGATAGCCGACTTGACCATTGGGGCAGTAAGATTGCAGGCTCCGGCACAGGTAACACTTCTTGGCAAAGGCAATAAGAAGCGTGTTGTCCCACTGATGGATCAGACGGCAACCCTCATCTCGAATTACATGAAAGAGAATCACCTGTTGCAGGGAGGGCAGATGAACGAGCATCCGGTGTTTTTTAACCAGCGGAACGAGGCACTGTCACGGTCTGGTATAGGTTATATCTTGCAAAAGTATGTCGCAGCCGCTCGGACGGAGCAGCCCACAATCCCGGAAAAGGTCACGCCTCATATTCTGAGACACTCAAAAGCAATGCATTTGCTCGAAGCGGGTGTGAACATCGTCTATATACGGGACATACTCGGCCATGTGAATATAGCGACAACCGGTATCTACGCCCGATCCAACCTTGAAATGAAGAAAAAGGCATTGGAGAAAGTCGCAATAGTTCCCGATACGTCAGATGTCCCATTTTGGACAGAGGACAAAGATTTACTATCTTGGCTCGAAGGATACGGGAAATCATTGTAAATATTATGCTGAGTGTTTGTCGGGAAGTTCGTAGCAAACACGGTCTTCCCGACACTATACTCTACATAATGATTTTCACCGCATAATCAACTTTATGTAGAGCTCTACATAACATCGACCTTGTCCGGAAGGTGGTGGACTAACATGGATGAAAAGGTAAGAGAACAGATTCTCGCCATCCGGGACACCGGCCTCACAAACATGTTCGATGTCACGATGGTTCAGCGCCTTGCCTACGAGAGAGACTTCTACGAGCTGGTGCTTTTCCTCGAGGATCACCGCAAGGAATATGTGAACTTCATCCTCCACGGCGACGAGTAAACTACACAGTTTTCCCGCCTGAGAATTGTCACATATATGCTCCGAATTAGCTTGCTATTACAGGGCTTCAGAGTGATATATGTACATACCAAAAGACAAGGAGGAACCACCATGAAGTACACAATTGAAGCCATCGAGAACGCAAAACAGGGAATGAGCTGGAAGGACATCGGATGCAACTGGACGCTGGGTCAGGCCTACCTTTACAGCAAGGAAGCCGGAAACGACCTGCCGAACTTCGCCGAGGTCATCTGGGACGACCAGATCGAGGAAATCCTCGCAGACTGCAGGCGGCTGGGCGTGAAGGAATTCACCATCAGCTCCACCTTCTCAAGCCTGATCGAAACCATTGCCCGCTTCGAGGAGCTCGGATGCACGCTGGACGGAATCGTCAGGATCAAAGAACGCTACACCCACTTCGGAAGCGACGACCGCGCCCTGATCCCCGCCTTCAAGATGACCATAAAGGAGGCATGAACCATGTGGAGCGAAGGAACCATCGGAATCCCGGACGGCAAGGACAAAACCAAGTACACGGTCTGCCACTACTGGGTCAAGCACTACGAAGAGCCAAGCGAGGTCTACGGCCTGAACGGCGGCAAG
>OBMA010000641.1_pt1 | contig 20945 bp, 22 predicted proteins | sample 1539141 | NCBI WGS metagenome assembly OBMA01 (sample SAMEA3991484, study PRJEB22521) | metagenome | biome: anthropogenic terrestrial biome; feature: sewage plant; material: raw primary sludge | place: Sweden | collected 2012-09-26
CTCGACAATGTTGAAGTATTTCTTTAGATTATCACGCTCAGCAGGGAAATATTCTGCCATCTGATTAACAAACCGTTCCCGACCATTAGCAAACTTATAAATTTCCCCATCAAGTGAGACCACATCGTAGCCGCCAGTATCGAGCTGGCTTAGACAGACATCATCGAACACCTCTAAATAGTGCAAAAGCCTATTTAGCGTCTGACCCTCGGAAGCACTACCAATGAAGTGCATCCCTGTCTCAAACTTCACGCCCTTGCGACTGAAACACTGTAGACATCCACCTATTTGTGCATTTTGTTCAAGAATTGTCACCTCGTATCCATTCTTCGCAAGAATAAACCCACATGATAGACCACCCAAGCCACTACCTACTATAATTACTTTTTTGCTCACTTTATCAAGAAATGTAAGTTTGCGGGGAGATTCGCCATGTTTGACACCAGCAGGAAATCATCCTCATCGTGGCAATATGCATAAACCTCCGTTTTCTTGTGGACAAGTGCAAAGAGATATGCAATCTCACCCTGACCGCAATCACCAATAGTTATTTCATTCAGCCCTGCATATTGCGGAGCATCAATTAGAGACTTCAACAACGCCTTGTCGCTCAAAATCTTGCGACAACGAGACTCAACATCCGTACCCTTGTACATGTACTGATAACGGACAAACGGGATAAAATATTCACTATCTTCGAGACAAGTGCAAAGCATAGCGTAATGCTCCAAATAATATTTGTGAAAAGAAGAACGGCGCTCTATATCCGTATTGCCAAACAACAAGTCGTCCGCCTTGACACGGGGCTGTATTTCAACATGTATCCGCCCCTCACGCAACATAAAATCACGCTTCGGTAAAACGTGGCCATTTCCGTGAATGAATATCGGAAGAATGTCGGCTTGCAACTGTTGAGCAAGATAGAAAGCACCCTTATGGAAACGCAAAATGGAACTGTCCGGAGAACGTGTACCCTCTGGAAAAACAGCTATGGAATAACCACGGTCATAAAGCGACTGAAGCCGCGGAATATTCTTATCAATTCCATCTGAGACAGGATAAAACTCGGCACGGTGGATGACCATTCCATAGAAAGGATTGTTCCACACCCAATCGTTGGTAAGAAACACCATCTTTGGGGTAAGCATCATCAAGCACATCAAATCTAGATGCGACTGATGATTGCAAATGATGACAGCAGGACGGGAGAAATTCTCTCCAACACTATTATCGAAACTAAAATCAACACCCGGAACTCGATGAATAACGAAATGTGACATCCTCTGGAGGAAACGGTGGTAACGCAATTTCTTTACCTCTGTGTCTCTACCTATGCGGAAATATATCCATGTCCATGGCAGTACAAATAGATACATTGTGAAGAGGAAGAAGAGCATCGAAAATAGAGAAAAGCAGATACGCTTCAATGTGAGTGGCACTTGCCGCACATTACCGCCATTAGTGGTTATCCAACGAAATATAATAGGTGGCAGATAATATGCCATGAAAACCACGGTAATCATTCCGATAATCGTAACTTCAGCCAACGAACGCAAAGCTGGATGTCGGGCAAGAATTAATGTACCGATACCTATAAACATCAGTATGGCAGAGAGCGCCACACTGCGCTTGTAGGACGCAAGCCTTTCACGACCGTAGGCATATTCGTAAATGAGACCTTCGGTAATAAATATAGTGTAATCATCACCCTGACCGAAAATGAACGTAGCAAGTATGATGTTAACAATATTAAACTGAATACCAAAAAATTGCATCAATCCGAGAATCCAAAGCCAACTGACTGCCAAAGGCAAAAAAGACATCAACGAAAGTTCAATACGTGCAAAGGATATCCAAAGGAAGAAGAACACTACAAACCCACAAACAAAACCGATGTAGTTAAAACTATTGTTGAGGATTGAAACCAATTGATTGCCGATATCCTTACTGGAGAATGCGTAAATCTTACTACCCGCATCGATGTCATTAACCACAGACTCAACAGATTCGTTATCCTTCGTGTTGACATAATTTACAATGCGCACGCCATCGGAGGCTTTCAAAATGTAATTAGAAGCCAAAATAGACGTTATCAAGCTGAAATAACCTAGTGGTTGCGATTGCGGACGACTTTTAATCATATCCGTAAAAGGACGGAACGCTCCTGGAGCAAATCCCTGACGGGCACACTCTTTATTGAAATCGTTTATAAGTTTATCTCTATGCTTGCCCCAATAGTTGGACCAATTGGCAATAGATGTTGTTTGCTGATGGGATGAGGGCACGAAATTGGATATTCCACTAATACTCATCACACTGCTTTCACGTTCGAGAATTTTTCTAAGACTATCGTTAGCCACAAGAGCCGACTGTAAATCTTTACCTTCGGCCACCGCATATAGGGGTGATTCCTTGGTAGAAGAAGACAAAAACTGCAAGTCCTGACGCTGGTCTGAAGTCATATAGTTGATATTGCGCAAGTCTGAATCAAATGAAGTTTGCAATGATAACCATCCCAAGAAAATGGTAATAACAGAAACAGCAATGATAAAAATGTGGCGTTGCCGAGCAGTAGAGAGTTTTACAAAATCTATATTCAAGTCGAGATGACGGCGCTCCACGTTGTGTTTCTTCACAAACAAAGGAAGGAAGACTAGCACAAAAAGTATAGTACCAATAAGCATCAGCGAGCCGAACACGCCAAGGTCGCGCATGGCGTCAGCATCCAACCAAACGAGACATAAGAAAGCCGCGACCGTAGTGACGTTACCTATGAGCAATGGCGGAACCATCTCTTTCAATGCGGTGCGCACACTCGACACCTCCTTGAGGTGGTCGAGAAAATGAAGCGGATAATTAACAGAGATACCTATTATCACTGAACCTATACCAAGGACGATGATTGAAACACTATCTTTGAAAGCAGCCATGCCTGCGAGTGCAAAAAGCCACCCAAAGACCAGCGATGCACAAATCCAAATAATATCCGAAAGTCTACGATAATGAAGAATGAGAAGTAACAAAATAAGTACAACGGCGATGGACACAGCTATAACAGAATCGGTCTTAATCTGATTAGCATTTGTCACAGCTATTAGCGGTGCTCCTATGGCAGAAACATGAATATTGGGATATACTTTCTCTGTAACAGCAATCATACTGTCGATTATCACTGCCAAATTTGCATTTAGACGCGTCTCGCTTGCACCATAAGGGCTGTTGAACGTTATCATTGAACGCTTGCCGTCTTTGGTAAAAATGTAGCCGTCTACAATATTGAAGTTGTTACTCATTTGGAACGACTGCAAACGCTTCAAAACGGGAGTAAACAGGTGCAACGGGTCATACTGCAGAGTTTGCATGGTTGTGCTACCTACCATGGGGAGCATTAGTAATTTCTTATTTTCCTCCATCTGCTGACTAATGTAATTATGACTGGCAAGCAGAGAATCTATACGCTTATAATCCCTGGGGGTGAGGAAATACGAATAATTGCGACCAATAAAATCGACCATGTTGAGCATCTTTGACTCATCCACACTCACCTGAAGATTTTTCACCACATGGCGTGCATTAATAATCTTGCCAAATAGTTCCATTGACGACTCGAGAGAATCTGAAGAAACATTGCGGGACGTATCACGTGGAGCAAAGATAACAGCAATGCGATTTTGTGAAGTGATGTTCTGATAAACTTCAGCATATTTTTCGTTCTTCTCATTGCGTGGAAGAAACTTGGAGATGTCTTCCTCATAATTTATGCACAATGTGACTCCAAAGAAACAAAGCAGCAAAACGAAAAGCGTGAAAGCGGTCACCTTACGGTGCTTTTGCAACAAGTCGTATATTTTAAGAAAGAAACTGGTCATTTTCTATTTTTTAATTCTCTAATTAATTTCACCGGCAAGAAATATGTTATCGCACCGATACAAAGAAAGATATTGAGCAAACTGATACGGGCGAAATCCACAAAAGGACGAAAATGAGTTACGCGCTCTGACATTGGCGGATAATACACACGGACTGGTACAGAAATGATATGCACACCACGCCAAGCAGAATAGACCAACAGCTGCAGTTCTCCCTCGTAACGGGGTGAGATTATCCACGACTCATCCAGCATAGATAGAGGATATAGCCGGAAACCTGTCTGCGTATCTTCTATGCGAATGCCTGTTTGGACGTAATACCAAAAATTGGAAAAACGGTTTGCAAACGTGTTGCCACGGGGCATATTGTCATGATCAAAATCACGTGCTCCCACAATTAGAGCCTGATTGTCTTTCTTGAATGCCGAGACAAGCATAGGAATGTCTTCGGGGAAATGCTGCCCATCAGAATCTATCGTTATTGCATACTCAAAACCCATGAGAATGGCTTTCTTGAAACCTGTCTTCAAAGCGTAACCCTTGCCTCTGTTCTCCTCATAACTTATCACCGTGACATTGAGCGGCACCTTGGATAATAGTGATTCGGTGGGATGTGGACAACCGTCAATAACTACAATTATGTCATCTGTAATCTTCTTTATACGGCGCAATACGTCAATTATAGTACCTTCATTCTTGTAGGTCGGTACTATAACGCAAATACGCTCACGTTTCATTATACTTGTCGCTTCGTCTGTCATATCTGATTGTATCCGTAAGTGAATGAAAACTTGGTATATATCTTATCTCCATCAAAAATAATTCCCTTGACCTTGCAAAAATCATTAGACACGCATATTTTCGAAAATGCTACTTCGACGACAGTATCTTCAATTGGTGAAATTGTGCTAATAAATTTCAGATTGTTTATCTCGATGAGAAACAATTGACGGGAAAGATATTTCTCTGTCAGTTCGGTCAAAATCTTGACTAGGCACACGCCAGGCGTGATGGGATTACCTGGAAAATGAGCCTTATAAATAAAGTGCCCAGCATTCAATCTAATTCGGAAGTATATTTCACTTTTGCCAGTAGCAGACTGGGCAACGATGGTAAACATCTCATTCTGTAGTTTCATCTCCTGCGTCATTAATGTAACAGAAATTATACGTTATATCATATTTCAAATTGCTCATTGTAATCGACTTATCGTCTTGCATTTCCACTTTGCGCCGCCCTTGTTCCTTGCCTAGTGTATCAGTGGTGGCAGAGAAGAGATACTGTAAATCTCCACGTACAACTTTCTTAATGTACCATTTGTCCATAAAAGAAATAACATCGACCAACTTCACATTTTGGCGGTCGGCTGAAACGGTGAAATTCATCGCATGAATGCCAAATTCGTTTACTATTGCACCTTTTATTTCTCCATCTGCATCGAACTTTAAAATGCAAATGCCAGTGATATTAGCCTTGCGGAAATCAATGGTCACATTGTATTTCATAATGCTATCGGGAAAGGAAATCACAAATTTTTGTGCTGACACGACAGCAAACGTGAACAACAGGCTAATTAATGCTAAAAATCTTTTCATTCAGATTAACATTGGTTTTCACTCCCGTAAGGGTAATCTCTGTGGTGTCGCCATTTTTCTCAATCATATCTACAGACGAGACAATGCCACGACTGTAGTCAAAATGCAGCCGGATACTCTTAAACAGTTTCTTCATATCCTTTTTCATAGGAGTAAGATAGGCAATCCATTCATTGCCACTTGTGTACATGTCCACGGTAAAATCCTTATTGGATGAAATACTCTTGCCAGTGATGCTGTTGATCATCACCTGCGCTATACCCTGAAACAAACGACTACTTCTAATATCAATAGTGTTGGTCTTCTTTGCTGATTTAGTATATACCTTGTCACCATTGATAATAAAGGTGTATTTGTACGGAGAAGTATATTCCCATCTTAATTTTCCACGATTGTTATAATTCATGGAACCATAAGATGTCATCTTACCACTCAGAAACGATAGCGACTTAGTCTGCACAAATCCACACTGGATGGTGCGGATGGAAGCTGCGGTAGAGTTGATAACTGCTATCATCGACTTCTCCTGAACTGCAGTAGCTTTTTTCAATGACTGTGCGCTTACCGCAGTAAAACGGCAAATGGCACAAACAATACAGACAATAAAAAATTTCTTCATATTATTTTGCGATTAGGAAACATCCACTTATTATTAAGAGCACACCCAGCCATCTAGATATTGGAACCTGCTCATGGAAAAAGAATATAGCGGCCAACATGCCGAATACATAACTGAACGATATCATCGGATAAGCCATGCTGAATGGAAAATTCTTGATTATATACAACCAAAGCAATGTCGCTGTGGCATAACAGAGTCCGCACCCCAACCACCACCAGTTAGTGAGCTGGCGGGTAAAAAAAGCAACATTCATGCTGAATGTACCCATCTTGACGAGGGCTAATTTCAGCAGCACCTGTCCTGCACAAAGCAATGCCGACTGCAACAAGGATATAAGTATTAACCTCATCTTTTCAAAATTATTGCGGATATATTGTGACAATCAGAATGATTTACGAAAAGGATGTTGTCCAAATATAAATCCTCAAACTGACAGTCATATCTCATAAAACGGGGAACTCTACCCTCTTTAAGACAACAAGCCGAGGCATAGACTCCCAAGCCTGAAGCTGTATAACATTCACCAAAAATATGTTTATAGAACAACTTCGGCACAGATGGGAATTGAGATAAAAGCCGTTCATATACGGCATCATTTGCTTGATTGCCATTAATGCCTGTCATTATTGCATCAGGCATATCTATATCTGTATTTTCCAGCATTTGTTTTACCGTTTGCATGAACGACTCATCAGACGGATTGTACATCATCCGAACTCCAGCGATTTGGCACAAGGCATTTTTATTCTCCATGTTGACAACCATAGCCACGGCAGCTTCCCCACAAACGCTCTCGCTTGGAAGTCCAACATATCCAGTACGTTTTAGTATCGAGAAATACGTAGGCGTCATCTCGTCATTGCCACAAACCAAAGCATTGTTAATATCGTCCAAACTTATTTGAGTGAAAGCATCGAGCAAGGCGGAATCAAACGACACGCTCTTGTGGGAATACGTGGTATTGTAACCATGCGACTTTGTATGTATGCCAATAAGCGAACTAATAGTATTATGAGTGGACTGCATAAAATATGTAGGTTTCAACAGTTCCTCGCCCTCACGACATAGTTGATCCAAGAAGAGTTCTGTATTCTCAATACATCCCAAACCAGTACCCGTGATTATAGCATCGGGGTCAGTAACACCCGCATCGTTCATTGCCATTGTCGCCGTAACCAAAGCACGCTTCAGAATTTTGCCCATTCTTCGACTTTCCATTGGATTAAGATATTCCTTAAAATTAGGGTCTATTGACCTACAATAAGGTTCGTCATAAGTTATTGGATCAGTCATCCACTCCTTGCACAAAGGCTGTTGAATGGAAATATGGGTAGCAGAACGTATAAATATCTTTTTCATTATATCCCACCTCCTACTGATGAAAGAATTATTGACGAATCGTTCCCACCAAAGCCAAAAGCATTGCACATTACATTGCGCAATTCGCCACTTGGCCTTTTATTCGTCACTGGGATTATACCATCTTCCATTGCCTCGTGCCAATTGAGATTTATTGGTAGAAACTGATGTTGCAAAGCCAATAGGCAAATAGTAGCCTCAATGGAACCCGAAGCACTGGTGGTATGCCCTGTGAATGATTTCGTGGATGAAATGGCGGGAACATCATTACCGAACAATCGTTTGATAGCACTGCTCTCACTGGCGTCATTATTAGGGGTACCTGTACCGTGAGCATTTATATACTGTATATCGGAAACTTTAAATCCCGACATTTTCAGAGCCTTACTCATCGCGAGATAAGAACCTTCGCCTTCGGATGAAGAGGCTGTCTGATGAAAGGCATCACATGCGTTACCATAACCAGACAACATTCCTATAGCCTTAACACCACGACGACGGGCAGATGCGGGTGTCTCAAGAACCAAATACGATGCCCCCTCGCCGAGATTAAGACCATTACGGGTATTGTCGAACGGACGACACTGTTCACCATCAAGTATCATCAATGATTTAAAACCATTGAGATGAAATTTCGTAATACATTCACTACCACCCACGACAACAATCTCCGACTGTCCCGCTCTAATGAGATTTGCACCTAAAATGATAGCATTGGCAGCAGACGAACATGCAGTAGAAATAGAGGTAACGACATCAAAAATGCCGAAATAATCGGCTGTCATCTCCGTGCAGGCACCACAATCATGGGTCTTGATATAGGCGTTACGGCTATCGTTTCCCAAATAGTCAAGATAAAATCTCTCACTTTTGTCCATTCCACCGACTGTGGTGCCAGAAACCAAGCCCACGCTTTCTGACTTATTGTCAAGCAGACGTGCTTCAGCCAATGCCTCTTTCATGGCAATAGTAGCCATGAGGAATGTCCTTGTTGTGGGGACATCCTCTGCAATAGCGAGAATTTCCTTCATCTGATCATCGGAGAGTTTTACTTCTCCTACTGGAAATTCCTTATGACCGGTAAGCAGATATCTCAACTTACCGATTCCAGTCTGTTCATTTATCAGTGAATCGTAAGTCTCGGCCTTGTTTAATCCAATCGCTGAGACCACTCCTGCACCTGTTATCAATATCGGCTTCACTTCGTGTATTATTTTACTCTGTTCTTTTCAACAAAATCAACCATGGTGTTAATTGACTTGAAAATTTCCTTACCAATTGAGGGATCTTTGATTTTGATTCCATAGCTTTTTTCCATAAGAACGATTAGCTCCAAAGCGTCAATAGAATCAAGGCCAAGTCCATCACCAAAAAGAGGTGCATCATTGTCAATGTCTTCCAATTTTACATCTTCAAGATTCAGTACATCAATAATTTGCTTTTTCAGTTCTGTTGCTAAATTTTCCATTTTATAATATGTATTTCTTATTTATTTCTTCAATATTAAAACTTTCGCCACCATTTCCCACAAGAAACAGACAGGCGCAATAATTGTCGCGGTCATCACAATCCATCCAGCCACAGATGACACTCTCTGTCATATCATCTAGAAACGCAGTTTCGACAATATCCACGATTGTTTGAGTACTAAAATCACGTAGCACATAAAACGATGTTTCACCGTAATATTTGTTGCGTATTGCGATTTCGCCGGTAACAATGTTCGACAACGTATAAACAAATATAAGCGGACTTGGGAAATAGTCGTTCATATTGTCGATCGTCTTCTGATACTTGCGGTCATTACACATAGAACCACTTCTATTGAACAGTATCACTGCCCTACTCTCAATGTCCTGCACGCGGGGCGACTCACACTGCAAAAGAAGTTCGGATGCAACAAAGCCAAGCCTGCTCAATTCATCCATCTTGAAGAACTTTGGATAATCGTTAATTCGTTTACGGTATAGTTCTTTCAAAAGTTCTGCGCCTGTGCTCTCTGTCACCAGCGGTTCTCCATTGAGAATGACATTCTCGGAAGTAATACTAACCCATTGCTGAATGTTCATTGCATGCCACCTTTCTTGAAAAGCATGGCAGCATTGCATCCGCCAAAACCCGAAAGCAACTTAACGAAACTACGCTTATCAGTGTCCCTGTTCTCATTGGAAATGTTTAGCGGTTGACTTACGCCACATTCACTATAGCCACGTGTGGCAAGAATCATCTTATCATCGATGGATGCCATTGAGAGTATCACTTCTAGTATTCCTGCTGCACCCATGGTATGACCATAAAATCCTTTCAGCGTATTGACAGGTACATCTTTCAATCCTGCACGAGCCAAGGCTTTGGATTCCATTTCGTCATTATACAATGTGGACGTACCATGAACATTAACCAACGCTAAATCATCCACATCCACGCCACCAAGCACAGAGCGCAAAGCACGATAACTGCCCTCCGCGGTACGTGATACACCTGATATATGATAGGCATCATTGCGAATCGCACCACTGGCAGCAATCCATTGGTTGCCCATTAGCTCACTACGACCATATATAATCGTTGCCGCGGCCTCACCAAGATTCAATCCACATCGGTCAATGTCAAACGGTTTGCATTCTTCGGGTGATAATGCCTTGAAAGACTGAAAGCCAGAAATTATGAAACGAGACTGCACATCCGCCCCTGCAACTACAACATAATCGTATTTCCCACTCTGTAAGGCACGCATGGCTGCAATCTGTGCACATAATCCTGAGATACAAGCATTGGAGACGACAATAGGAGGATTGGGATTTTCGAAATAATCGCTTATAATTTTTGCAGTAACACCAAGCATCGCCCTATCAGCAGAGAATGTTTCGCTACGACTGTCAATCAATTCAACGTTGCCTTTAATCGTGGAAATAATGATGAGCACCCGGCTGGAAGAGATATCTATATCGGTCTGTTGTAAAGCGTTCTCAACCGACATTATCACAATTTTCTCAAATCGTGTATAAAGTTCAGCCTGCACTGTCCATTCACTCTCCACTTCTTCCCAATCAAACAGAGATGCCGTAAACGGTTCGGGGATATCATTCACACATTCATAATAGCGCAAACGTGACTGTCCCGCCTTAACCGCCTCATAGTTTGCAACAGTTGTGAAACCTAATGGCGAAACGATATTATCAGCGATTTTGATTATCATTTCACATTCCATTTCTTTTTCCACTCCTCATAAAATGGAGGATCGGTCCACAATAGATGATATTGTTTGTCTAAAAACACCTGCACAGAATGGCCCGTTGCTATGAGGTCCTCGTTGATGGTATCGCGAATCTCATAATCAAAGATAATCTTTGCTGCCTCTGTATATCTGTATATGATGTCCACACGCGGATGCATTTCATATACAAGAGGTTTCTTGTAATGGAATGTTAGTTCCACAAGTGGTGCATAGCACCCATTATCAAAGATAAACAGATATCCAAGCCCATATTTCTTTCCGAATGCCTCGCGTGCATCTTCGAAATACAAGGGATATGAACCGTGCCAGACGAAATTCATTGAATCAACTTCACTAAAACGGATGTCAATTACCTTTGATGCTGTCAATTTATCTTGCTTCATAAAGTCCTTGTGCGTCTATATCACTTAATGCTATTTTCATTTCTGATGTCACTATCTGTTCGTCACCAATTGCAATGGTAGCACTCACAAGCGTAATATTCATTATCTCTTCAATCACTTTAATCGTTGTGACGAGGAGTTCACCAACGAATGGAGTACGCACAATTTTCATATTTTTCACAGAACCGATGAAACCGAGTTTCACATTTTCTTTCAACACATACTGATTAATGTATCCCATACGAGCGGCACACGTCTGTGCAATGTTTTCCATCAATGCACACGCATTTAATCTTCCATTTTCGCAAAACAGATTATCTGCTCTGACAGTAAATGTTGCTACAGTCTTCATCATGTCGCAATGTTTCAAATTGTCAATCATTACAAATGGCGGACGCTGCGGAATAATGTCAAGTATGTCAATATCTTTAAATTTCAGTTCCATCAACTCCAAAAATTATAATAGTTAAACCATTGTTCGGGATATTGTCTTACAACAGCTTCCAAAAGCAGAGCGAAATGTTGCGCTGCATTGGCTGTCCGTTCACGGTTGTCTTTCCCTTGGCTATTTATGCAGTTTATTTGTATCTTGTACCTACTACTAGTCTCCTTCATCACAAAAACTGCCAGCAACGGAGTATCTCTCTGCACAGCTATGGCAAAAGGTCCCAATGGGAATTTGGCTTTTCCTCCAAAGAAATCACACTCCACACTACGTGGTGAACCGAAGATTCTGTCACCTGGTATGCTTAATATCTCGCCATCACTCAATGCGCTGCTCATCATAAACAAATGTGACATATCTTTCTGAACGGCAATCATCCGAATGTTGTTGGCAGACAATATACGGTTGCGATTTTCCATCACTGCTTTTGCCTCACCTGAATAGACCAACGCATTGAAACGCTTCTTATCGGCTTTCAACATATAACCAGCCAACTCGTAATTGCCTACATGAGAACTTATTATCACCAGGCCCGCATCACCGTCTGACAGATTGCAGAACGTATCATTATTGATAATTTCACAGTCAAATTTCTTGCCTGCATAAGCGGCAAAGCGATCAAGAATTATCTGTCCGAATCTGTAGTGGTTGAGATATGTATACCGAAATGATTTCAGTGGAGCATAGCAAAACCGCTGTCTGAAAAAACGATACATGGAGATGTAACCCTTGTGAGCGAAAAGCAAATAGAAAGGAACGACAAAAATGCCCATCACCGCATAAATAATATTCAGATTAATATATCTGAAACCAATAATAAGCGATTGGTGCATCCAACTAGTACCATCCGTCTTGCCTTTCCACTGTTTATGGTCGTGAGTCTCCATAGGCGCAATTCGGCAGTTATCCTACCTTGCTTTGAATATAATCACAAAATTGGTTTAGCGTTTTCACGCCAGCCATTTCTTCTGGTTTAATTTTGAATCCGAACTTCTTTTCCACAATGACTACGATGTCCACAAAGTCAAGACTGTCTATATCGAGATCATCTTTCAAAGATGCCTCAGGTGCAATTTTGTCTTCATCGATTTCGAGATCATCTATCAAGAACTCTCTTACTTTTTCTTCTATTTCTGCTCTTTCCATAAATAAAAATTATAATGATTAATGATTAAGGAAGAAAAACAAATGTATGATAACTAAAAGTATCATCCTTCATCCTTTTTCACTTTTAATACGCTATGCCCTTGCCCCAAATTGTCAAAGATTTCATCGACATGCAATCCTGCCCTATTGATTATACGTATCAAATCGTCAGAATTATACATTTTGCTGTTGCCATTGGCGATAGCCGTGAAATATAGACTTATCTGAGTGAGACAGAAAGCTGCGGGCTCGTATTTCTGACGGTCCCACAACGTTTCCATGATATATAATCGACTGTCAGCATCCATTATTTTGGCAGCTCTTTCGAGAATGCTCAACACTTCTTCTTCACCAAAACAATCGAGAAACTGGCTCATCCAAATTGCGTCATAATGCTTATTAGTGGGGAATTCTGATGCACGGTCAAGCAGATTAATGCCAAACCCGTCTATCCTATCTGCCCCCTCTTTACCTTTGGTCTGCTTCTGCATCATCAAGATTTGCTGTGGCAAATCCATTATAGTCACATTGACATCCTTGTCATAATCCACGCAGCGTAAAGCCCAACGGCCTGTGTTTCCTCCAACATCAAGCAATGTCTTGGGTTTGTTGGAAAAGACTATCTCTAGCGCCTGACAGAAAGAACTGTCTGAATAGAAGTGATCAAAATCAAACCAACTCTTCTGCACGTCAGCAGGCAGTTGCGACAATCCTTCATAGACAGTAGACCACGGACCGAAATGTTTCAGTCCTGCAGGCTTGTTTTCTTTCAAAGCTTCTTCCAAATGGAACCATCCTTCGTAATTTACATCATGATTGAAGTCGATGTTCACGCGTGTGGCAGGATCGTTTATAAGAAACCATCCCGTCTTCGACAATGTGAAACGATCTGTTTCCTTATCCACCAATACGGTTCCAATGGTAAGTGATGCTTCGAGCAGTACTTTCGCAGAATAATCAGACAGTTTTACGCACAAAGCTATTTCGCTAATTGTCAATCCGTTATCATTATCTCTCAGCAAATCAAGAATTCCAAATTTAATCATAAGTCTGGAAACTTGGAACGCGATTGGACCAAATGCGATAAACTCCGCCATTCTCTGTGCTTCGCGTGCCGACAGCTGTTCTGATGTGTACGCCTTATCTAAGGCAGGTGATAAATTCATATTTATTTCCCCTTAGCTAATTCAACAACTTGCTTAGCCATTTTCTCATATGCCAACCCACGGCGGCGGTTCTCATTTGTTCCGGTATCAAAAAATTTTGCTCCATCGCCTTTCAATTTATCCACTTTAAGTTTGCATACGACATTATCACTAGCACAATCAACAATATCAATCGTACCGCAGATGATACAACCGCCAGCTGTTTTACTAAAGCCCAACATTGCACCAGCAGTACTACCAAGATCCAAGGAATCTACATGAACAACGACACGATAGTCGGCATTACCAGCCTTAACCAGTTTCAGTCCTCTATTCTTCATCACATCATTCCATGCGTTAAAGAAATAACCAGCAACAACAACATTATCTTCAGGCCAATCTTTTACATAATCACCTCCGTGATTGGTAAGATAATCAATGGCAGGAAGTCCTTCTATATATGTCTTTGAATAATCAAATTCAGGAATGGCAGTCTTGTCAATTTGATTTAACACTGATACATTACCAGATATCACACTAAGATAGCTTTTCTTAGCAAATCCCATTGTTGCAACAGAAACAAACAATATTAACAACAATATTTTCTTCATCTCTTTTTATCTATTTTTACTATATAATTTACATTTTTCTCAACACCAATGCTGAATTTGTTCCTCCAAAACCGAATGAATTCGATAGAACAACATTAACCTCAGTCTCAATAGTCTGTGTGGCAAGGTTCAACGGCTCTGAATATTCATCAGGATTCTCGAAATTGATGTTCGGTGCAACAAAATTATTTTGCATCATCAATATCGAATAAACAGCCTCACTGGATCCAGCCATCCAACATTCATGACCCGTCATAGACTTGGTACTGCTTATCAACGCATGCTTGCCACGGAACAACCTATCGAGAGCAATAGCCTCAAACATATCACCCTGATGGGTAGATGTAGCGTGGGCGTTGACATAATCAATATGTTCTGCATCTACACCTGCATCACGCATTGCACGTGTCATGGCAATCACACTTCCATCATCACTAGGCTGAGATATACCACCGCCATTGGAAGAAAATCCATAACCACAAACCTCAGCAATGATATTTGCACCACGAGCCAGTGCACTCTCATAATCTTCGAGTACCAAAGCCGCCGCACCACCACTGGGTATTAGTCCATCACGGTCACGGTCGAAAGGGCGTGAAGACTTTAGCGGCTCGTCCATACGTCTTGAAAATGCACTCAGCGCATCAAACGTAGCCATAGAATAATAATTAGTCTCCTGAGCACCACCACACAAAACACGGTCTTGCAATCCCTGCTTGATAAGTAGATAGCCCAAACCTATTGAATGAGAACCACTGGCACAAGCCGAACTTACAGTAAAATTGATACCTGTGAGATGATAGATACTACTCAGATTCATATTCACAGTAGAATTCATCGACTGAAAAATCAATCCTGAACCTAACAATGCCGAATCGTGTTTCTCTGCCATTATATTGGCAGCTTCAATCACCGGTTTGGCTGATGAATCGTTCCCAAAGATAATGCCCATCTCGTTATGTTGTAGGAAATCATTATCGATGCCTGCATTCTGAAATGCCTCACGAGTTGCCATATATGCATATTCTGCCTCTTCGGAAAGCCCCACACGTAAGCGACGGTGCAATAACCCCTTCAATACAGGATGATCCACAATACCAGTCAATCCTGACTGATACCCATAGGTGAGACGCGCCTCCTCGATGCCAATTCCACTACGCCCATCAAACAATGATTGTCTAACTGTATCTAAATTTGTTCCCAGACACGACCATATACCCATGCCTGTTACTACTACTCTTCTTTCCATACCCCAACAAGCCCCTCCCCTACCTTCCCCTAACGTAAGGGAGTAAAGACATTTGATCATTATACATTAAAACCTCAGGTGCCATACACTCCACATCGGGGACTACTGAAGTGAAGCTTAATACATTCCGCCGTTAATCTGAATCACCTGGCCTGTGATATATGCCGCATCATCGCTTGCGATGAAAGCCACAAGCGCAGCCACTTCCTCAGGCTTGCCAAACCGCCCTACAGGAATCATCTTCTTCAACTCTTTTTCATCCAATTCGCCCGTCATATCTGTGGCAACAAATCCGGGAGCGATAGCATTTACGGTAATATTGCGTTGTGCCACCTCTTGAGCCAAAGCCTTTGTTGAACCAATCACAGCCGACTTAGCTGCAGAATAGTTTGTTTGTCCGGGCAATCCCTTGATGCCCGAAAGCGATGTCATATTTATAATGCGCCCATAACGGTGAATCAGCATATTTTTGAGCAGACGTCTGGTAATATAAAACAATGCGTTAAGCGACGTGTCAATCACCTTATGCCACTCCTCGTTTTGCATAAAAATCATCAAGTTGTCTCTACGTATGCCTGCATTGTTTACCAGCACAGCAATATAATCATCAGGATGGTTGTTTTCCCATTTTTCCAACGCCACTTCAATCTCATCCGGACTTGCCACATCAAAAGGTAAAAGCTCGGCTTGCCCACCAGCATTCACAACAGTTTCAAGTGTCTCACACGCTGCCGATTCATTGCTGTGATAGTTTATCACCACAGGCAATCCCTGCTGCGCCAATCTGATGGCAACGGCTCGTCCTATACCCCTTGATCCACCTGTTATTAAGGCATATTTCATATAATCATTTTATATATAAAGTGCAAAGGTAGCATAAAAGTTTTAAATTTAAAAAGGTAAAAGATTAAAAAAGCAAAAAAAGGCATTTCCACACAAACAAACATGCGACATATAATCTTTTGTTTTTTGGAGGAACATCAGACAAATTCTACAATAACCTATTGGCGGAATTAAGCTAATATGCATTTGACCCAATTATTGATGTCATCAATACTGATATTGCAGGATGATCAGTACACTAATCTTGCCAATTACACCGGCGAAAGTTCCATTCGTATTTTATCTTTGTCGTATTAATCAAAAAAGTTTACAACAACCCCTAAAATACAGGCTCTATTTCAAAAAAGTTTCCCGACGGTCGCAAATATGCGATTCTAGGGCCATTTTGCAAAATATTGATATTCAAACATTTAATGTTTGCTGGCAAAAAATTAAGCTCCAAATTCGTTACAACTAATCCCTTTCAGGTCGTCAACTAACGGTTAGAAGCGTTGTAAGTAGCCGTTAATCACGTTGCAACTAACGATCAAATGCAGACCAAGTGACCGTTAGTTGCATTTTCGGAAACACAAATTGCGAAATCAGAACATTTTTGTCATGCATTGATGTTCCATTTTCTGTTTTCTTTTTCCAAATTGCCACCTCCGAAAAGCTAGATACTAATAGTATGTGCAACACTTTTTTGTGAACAATAGTTTACAAAACCATGAAAAACGTCGATGGAATTCTCTGTGGCTGGGACTCGCAGCTCCCAAGAGCGAAATCAAATATTCATGCAAAAAAAGGAAGAGGCCTCTTTCTCTTTATGAGCGCAATCCGTGCAGATCCTAAATATGAACATAATATCTCTGCTTACCTAAAGTTTTCACATTTGGATGCAACAGAATGATGAGTTCACGCAAAAGAAAATCCGGACGGAACGGGACCTGCTCGAAATAAGGTATTGTGGAACAATTACATTCATAGATCTCACCCGCGCAGAAAGCATGCAATCCCTTATATCCATGGTATTCGGCTAACAAATCAGCACGAGACATAGGATGATTGCCATTATACTTAAATGCCCACACATCTGTATGGCCAGCCTTCTCAAGCACTTGTTCAAAAGGCAACGCTAACGAGCCGCTATGACGGTCATTGGCAAAAGCATAACGGCCATTAGCATCAGCAATCATTTGTCCAACCGTGCTGCGTCCACCGGGACAATACCACACTGCTCCCGTTTTGCGCTCAGTAATAATACTTCGACCTTGCGGCAACATTTTTGCCATATTACGCAATGACTGGAATGTACTATCAACGACATGGAAGAGAGAGTCGGATCGATGTTCCTGACCATAAAGCATGCCATAGAAACGCATCCATTCGGCCCGCCCCAGAGCAGAAGTCTCCATATAATCGGCACATTCTATGATGGGAATATCTATTTGTTGCAACTTACCATAGCCACCGCTATTCTCAAAGGGAGAAAGGAGCATGGCCTGTGGACGAAGAGAAATAATCTTCTCCACAATTGGCGACATTCCATTGCCACAATCAGCGATTTTGCCTGAGCGTGCCCGTTGCTGTATATCGGGAATAAGAATGTACGGCAAGTCGCAAACACCCTTAATTGCATCAGTGGATTTCAGATATTGCAACAGCTGGCAATGCGCAGTAGTGAATACCACACTACGCTTTACCGGCGTATATACGACGGTACCTTCAGGCAGATGAATCGCACGAGAACTGTCCGCACGTGGGACAAGCAGATATGTATGCAGCGTTTTCCCTTTATTCCAAGGATCTGCAACTTTCACCTGTACATATCTTTCATGCTTTACTATTGTCAGCAACTGTGAATATTTCAACTTCAATGTGTCACCACCATCAACATCAGGACTGGTGGACGAACCGCATGAAGAGAGAAAAACAAGACCACCAATGCCCCATCCCAAGGAGGTTAGTGCTTGGCGAATTATAGTCGTTAAATTAATTTTCATTCTTATTTTAGGAATACCATTGAGTTAGGATTTATTCCACCGGCAGAGAATTGTGCGGAATAATTGCCATTTGCATCGAAATGATAAATTTTTCCATTGCTGTAATAATCAGTTGTGCCGATATAGAAGCTGCCATCATAAGGATTGCGTTCAATCATATAAACCACGCTTTTGCCTAGAGCCGACGGCGCATTGGTGAGACTCCATGCAGAAGTACTGCCTGACGTGGCATCATAAACAGAATATGTAGTTGTATAGTTAATCCAATCAGCTGATACGGAGTTTGCCATATATAATTTGTCGCCATAAGCTAACACCATGCCCGCATTGCCAATCTGTTTGAAAGTCTTGGCTGACGCATCATAGATGGCAACAGGATTAGAACTATCACTGCCATAAGAAGACACGTAGATGTGCCCGTTGGCCACCTGTATGCCATAAGGATTTATCAAGGTCTCCACTGAGACTGCCTTGTCAAACTTTGCTTCATCGATTATCGACATCGTGTGCCCCTTGCCATAACCGGAATTAACACAATAAAGTTTACCATCATATTCGATAATCTGTTCTGGGTTTGCATCCACCTTCACGCTATCTTCGAACGCCAGTGTCTTGGCATCAAAGCGTGCTACATAACCACCATAACATGTGACATATAGTTTGCCATCATCTTCGACTACACATCGAGGCTCTCCCAACTTGGAGAAATCAGAGTAACGTGCCTGTTCTACACCGGAACCATTAAGGCGCATTATATACTTTGACACATTCACGACAATATAGACATCTCCATCTACAGTTATCATATCATTGGCTGTATCGCCGATTTTTTTCCCGTTCTGCGCCTCATATATATCGCTCACGGATACCGTGTCATGTGCAGGATCTACGAAAAACAAATGGGAATTATTATGACCATTGGACCCTTCGGATAGAACAAATGCCCGATATTGCGGTAAATCCACCTTGGAACCATCTTTCCAAGAAATATCAACATCGTCATTATTGCAGGAAGTGAATCCGGCTGCCATAATTAATGCGCAAAGCGCTGATAAAAACAAACTTCTCGTTTTCATTGTTGTATGTATATTTATTATAATGTTAGTGTAGCTGTTATCTGCCAGTTGCGGCCAGGCATCGGATAATATTGAATTATCTCATATTGTTCATTGGTTATGTTTAGCAAACTGGCAGAGAGTGAGAGCCGATATTGGCGCATAATAAATCCACGTGATACGGTCACAGAATGTTCCCAGTATGGTGCGATACGGTATTCAGAGGCATTGCTTCCCATGCTATATCTTTCCCCACATGCCGTAAGGGAATATCCCACATTCACCCACGGTGTTTTCAACATCAACATTGCACTGCCACTGTTATCTGGAGTATACGGCAGCTGTTTGTTATAGCTCTCACTCTTTGAATCGGTCTTGTCTATTGCCTTTTGTAATATATACGAAGCCGTGAGTGATGCACTGACATTGCGTACTACGGGAATATCGACAGCCAAAGTGGCATCCATTCCCGTGATATACACGCGCCCATAGTTTATCATCTTCCAAACGTATGTGGTCGGGAAAGCCACTATTTTGTCACGCACGTCATTGAAATATCCGTCAATCGTGACCTGCACTCCCCATTTATGAAGCAGCATTCCGCTCCAAGTCATTCCGGCATCATATTCCGAGGCTTTCTCAGGACGCAGTCCTACATTTCCAAAACGGAGATAATAAAGATCATTGAACGACGGCACACGGAATGTTTTCTTTATCATAGCCCTACAAAATAGTGACTTGTCTTCAAACAACCTGTATGATACCGATAACGATGGCGACAACCGGTGTCTGGCATCGGGTTTATTTCCGGTATTAACATGTTCGCTGATGAATGTGCCAACCACATTTCCGTCTATTAGCCAACGAAAATTGTGATAACGGGCGGTGAGGGCCGTGAGCGATGTAAAGCGCACTGGATTAGGACTATCGCCAATATTGTTGCGCAATGTGTTTGCAACGACATCCTGGGCAATAGAAAAAGACAGGTAATCCAATGGAGACCAACCAACAGTTGCCGAAGCATAATATTCATCCTGACGGTCCACATCTATTTGCTTTCCATCAATATATTTCACATTGACATCTTCGTACCTGTTCCACGAATGATTATATTTCAACCGCGCACACAGTTTCCACTGTTTGGAAATCTGCTTGCTGTATACAGACTGTGCGAAAAAGTTCTCGTCCCACAGACGTTCATTTGACATATTATTATATAATATGACGACACCCGGCAATCCGCGATCTGAATAATAATAGTATACCTTGGTATGCAACTCACTGCTATCACGGAACATGTGATACATATTTGCCTCACCTTGAAATGATCGTATGTCACTGTTATAACGTTTCTCATACGTTTTCAACCGACCGTTAGTGAGCATAAACGGATATGCTCCATC
>OBMA010000642.1_pt1 | contig 20911 bp, 14 predicted proteins | sample 1539141 | NCBI WGS metagenome assembly OBMA01 (sample SAMEA3991484, study PRJEB22521) | metagenome | biome: anthropogenic terrestrial biome; feature: sewage plant; material: raw primary sludge | place: Sweden | collected 2012-09-26
AAGCCAGTGCCGCGCGATCGGCTTCCGATTTCCCGAAAATTGAAGGCAATGAGTTATATCTTACCGTCTCCGAATTTTCAGGAATCTTTATTGATAAATAGAAAGTCGTGTTTCCACTTAGATTCATTTTTCCCAATAAAACCGGTAAGACCGGATCAATCGATAAGGTTGCTTTCGTTGGAAAGATACCGACTAGTTTTTTATCCTGCTTTGCTCCAAAAGTCAAACTGAAACTGTTTTTATTCAGCGTGTAGATATTCCCTTTGCAATATTCCGGTTTAAGTTCGAAACAATCGATTGGGTCAACGCCCAAATCACCTTCGCGACTGAAACGGGTATCGGAGACGCCTCCGAATTTCCATGAAAATACTGTTTTGTCAGGGATACCAAACGTTTCTACTTTGAGAATAATTCCTTCGGCCTGACTCATCGCGAGGGCAGTTAAGCAGATGCTACCTTTTCCCACCAGCGAATCAGTAATATTGTAAATCCGTGAGCCAGCACGATACCGACTTTCGATATGAGCGGCATCGTTCAGTGCAATAGTTTTTTGTTTGTTGCCAATGCTGAAACTCAGATTTCCACCCATGCGAGGCAGATAAAGTGCGAATTCCGGTACATCGCCGGTCTCTACACGAAAGCCGGTGTTTGTTCCATAAAGTGCCCGATTGAATTTATTCTTTCCATTTACAATCACAAAGTCCTGCCCATCTGGGGTGTATCGCAAACTTCTTTCCCCCTTATTGGTCTGGCGGGGTGCAATGAATTGATTTAATTCCGGATCAAATACTTTCTTGGCCGAATTTGGAGTTTGGGCAACTATTGATTGTGCCAATAATTCCAAACAAAAGAAAATGTAGAAAAATATATTTCTTAGCATATAAGTAGTGGTCAAAATATAATGTCTTATTTATCATAAAGAATAGAACGCGGATTTTACGGATTAAGCGGATTAAAACGGATCATATCCCGATAGCTATCGGGATGGATCTATAACAGATTTAAGTCATGCAAGCATGACTGATAAGACCGTAAGCGTTTGAAAATCATTCTGACTTGTCAGAATAAAAATCCGTTTTTTATCCGCTAGATCAGCGTTTATCCGCGTTCTATTCTTCTATTTGTTTTAATTTGATCATAGTGTATTATATATTTCCTAATACTTATTGAGCCTCAAATTAATTGAACTGAAAAAAGGTTCAAGATACACATTTACAGTGAATTTCCCGAACCTTTCTGTTATTTTGAAAAATATATTTGTTCAGACCTATTGCCGGAACAGATGAGTTACGGCATGGGCAGAAGACCTTCCCATTTCACATTCCATTTACCATCTTTGGGGAATCCGGGATTTTTGGTTTTATTCCCATCCCAACCGGCACACATCATCGATATAGCTGTTAGCAAACCGCCATTTCCCGGTAGGTATATGCGTAAGCGACTATCCTGATAGTTATGTCCATTTACCAAATACGTATTGGTTCGTTTATCCATAAGCAAAGCACCAACTGCTTTTTCGCCATCACCTAGTCGGGCAGCGTTCATTGCTGTCATCGGGTAATCCCAGCCCCAGGTTTTTCCCCAGTTCCAATTGGTCCAAATCCAGTTGAGTGTGTTTTGCATGTAGTCGGTACGTACCAACGGACATTTTGGAAGTATTCCGTAAGCTCCCAATACTGCCATGTGGTCGGAAGTGAAACGAATATCTTTGTAGGTGTCAGTGGCAGTTTCGGCAGCCAGATAAAGTTTGTCCTGATAGGCTAATGGCGATAGTTTATCAATCATTTCGTCCCATTGAAGGTTGCGTTTCAAGCCCATTCGCTCGCGCCATTTCTGAGCTGTACTCATGGCAAAATGCCAATATGAAAGTTCGAAAGGCGGATTTACTGTTTCTGCTGCACGCAGTGTTTCCTGAGCTGGAATGGCTCCTTTGAGCACATAGCGTCCTTCCAGTTGATCGTAGGTGGCAAACGAGAACATAAATTTAGCCGTTTCGTCCACTAGTTTGCTGTATTTTTCAAGCACTTCGGGCGAAGGATGACTGCGATAAACCAGTTCGGCCAGGTAGATGATATGCGCTTGTTGCCAAATAAGAAATGAACCCACTTTTGATGGTGCTTCTATGCCAGTAGGGTCGGTCATTTTCATCCAGCGAACCCCCTGAAATCCTTGTCGTTTGGCAATTTCTTTTGCAATTGGGAATGCTTTGTTGTACCAACCGAGACTTCGTTCCAGCAAATCGGAACGTCCCCAAAGTGCAAACTGTGCTTCGTGCCACCAAATCATTTCGAGATGGAATTTACCATACCACGAGTTGTAGGTCAACCCTGTTTCTTGCGGAGGTACCGAGCCTGCACATTGAATGGCCAATAAATATTGCGACAGTACTACCCGGCGTTCCAGCTCAGGTGCGCGTTTGTCTTTACATTGCGAGAAATCAACAACTCCACCTTTTGTCCAGAACGAATCCCAATAATTGTACGATGCCAGTTGGGTTTCGGCTACTGTTGGTTGAACCATTTCACCGGGTTTACCAGGCAGGAATGCCGCTGTGAAAGCAAAATCGTCCGTTGTAGGTTGAAGAACGAAATAGTTTTTTTCTTTTTCGATCAAAGTGGCAGAACCTTCCCATTGGATTTGTACGAAATAGGTAGTTGCATCAATTTTTCGTTCGAGCAATGCTGAGTTTGTGGTTTGGTTTACAAGTGTTGTGCTGTGTTTGCCGTTGCTGTTCCAATCACAGGCATCGTCGCTGTGTTCACCGGTTGGGTAGGGGAAATGGAATTTTATACCTAAATGAGCCGTTGAATTAATTTTGGCAGCAATTAGATCTTTCTGTGGATGGCATGTCGTTTCAACCTGAACGGGTTTCCCTGATAAGTTGAAATGACTTATAATTTCTCCCTTCCAGAGCTGGAGTTCTTGTTTAATATCGGTTATTTTATTCAAATAAGTTGAATCAATTTCAAAGCCGATGATGCCTAAATGTAGGCGGTGCTGGTTGACACGGAACCATTCTGTAGCTCCTTTTTGGCGTTCCGTTCCGTTGACCTGAGTAGAATAAGGTTCTTCTTTTCCTCTGAAATTATAATTTTTCAGTGTTTCGTCGTGAAGATAATTATTGGGATTCGCGAAGCTGTGCCACCCCCATTGGCTTTGAGTGCCAAGTGGTACGCCACTGTTGTATTTTTGTGGAAATGTTTGTAAACCTGTGGCATCAACCGTGAATGCAAATTCACCATTCCCAACAGACAATGATGCTAATGAATCAAATGCATTGACGTTTGGATTATTTCTGTTTACCAGGGCTTTACGGTCAATAGCTGCTTGCATTAAAGTATTGCAGGTAAACAAGAAAAGAATAAGACAAGCGAAGTGATTTTTTTTCATTGAACAAATTATTTGTGGCTTTAGATAACAACTGATTTAGGTACATTATAATGTACCTAAATCAGTTGTTTTATTATTTTTTCAAGCCTATTTTATCGTATTGATCCTCAGCTCTAATCTCGGTATATTTCGGAGCATCTATCATTTCAACGAGTGCACGTAAAACCGGGCCCTCACCCATTGGGTCATTTTCTTGTGTAGGGCGATTGTAATAATACTGCAAAGATGGCATAATGCCTGTACCAACGCAGATAGCTGTAACATCTCCATTGGGAGTGATTTTAGATAGCATTCCTTTCAATCCTTGTTCAGCTACGTAAATAAAGTCAGGATGCAACCAACCCTCTTTTACTCCCCGGGCAATACCAAAAACAAACATGGCCGTTCCGGTAATTTCTTCGTAGGAGTCTTCTTTGTTAAGCAATTGGTGCCAAAGTCCGTTTTTGCCCTGATAGCGGGCTACTCCACTGGCTTGTTGCTGGAAGTTTTTGATGACAGCATTGCGCAGCGGATGATTTTTAGGCATGCGCGAAAGCAAATCGGCCTGCGCCATGAATACCCAACCGTTGGCACGACTCCAATGTGCAACTCCATGTTCTTTATTATCCGTGTGATAGCAGTGGTAATAAATTTGTTTCTCCGCACACCAAAGATACTTGTTGTAGTTTAGTATCTGATTAGCTGCATCGGTGAAATACTTGTTATCGCCGGTAAACTTACCCATTCTACTCAAAAAAGAGACAGCCATGAAAGCATCATCCGCCCATATCGTATTTTCGTGTGGCCAGATGCGGGCAATCGTTCCATCCTTCAACCGCGGTTCCAATACATTGAGATGATGAGCCGTTTCGTTGATGTACTTGAGAAAAGCATCGTTCGGATGATGTTGTTGAAGTTCAATCAAGCTGGCGCTCATTGGACCATTGTCATCCAACCGTTTGCCACGAAATATCATGTGCCAGCTAACGTTGCGCACGGCTCCCCAACCTCCGTCAGCAAAAGCGTTGTCGTAAAGTTTTTTGAAATAATCCAGATTCCCTTCGTTAAATACAAAGTTCATGTTTTTCAAAACATAATTCTCGTATTTTTTGTCGCTTAGTTTATCGCCCAATTCCATAAGAGCGATATTCGTCACTCCGTTGGTATAGTGCCATTGTGTATATTTCGATTGTACTTCTACATCTTTAGATAATGGAATATTTTTCACAGTGCTATACGTTTCGCCGGTCTTTTTGTTCTCGAACAAATAGGTGGTTGAGTTGACGATGCGCTCTGCAATCTTTGTTGCTGTCTCTTTGGCCGACATATTGGTTTGAGCTTGTACGGTGGGTACACTCAAAAGTAAAGCCACAAAAGGGATGGTAAATTTTAATTTCATGAATCTTGCTCTTCTCTTTATTTTGTTTGTTCAGTTCTTCTATTCTTCAAGTTGGAAGAATAATATGCAAATTAACAACAAATGTGGTGTATTAGAAATGGAGTGCTGTACAATAGAATAGAAAAAAGTACAACCTGCATAAATTGCAGGCTGTATGATTGTTTATTAGCTGGGTTTTTGCAAAATATTAGCTATTGGAATTTATTATTGAATAATTTCTCCGGGCACATTTTTAATATCAATATCCTTGCAATTCAGAATTTTAAGTGCAGGCCCACTCAATGGTTTGATAACTACATTTTTCAAAACAATGTGTTTGCTCTCTTTTATCTCTCCGCCGGTCTTAGCACTAATCATTGCATTTTCTACGTAGATTCCCTCAATAGGATTTTCTGGTAATCCGTTGAAATACATGGCGCGGGTAGCGTTAGTGCAGGATATGTTTTTGATGTGTATGTTTCTGAAAGTTGGCGTTGTTTCATCTACTTTCGGAATAATTCGTTTTACCGGTTGTCCATTTGCATCCTGAAGTACTTCCGAAGCCGACTTATTCATGTAGTACAAGTCGAACAACAAAGGTTCAGTCACAATATCCATCATACCAATATTCTCGATAAAGATATTTTCCACCATGCCACCACGACCACGTTTGCTTTTAAAACGCAAACCAACGTCTGTACCTAGAAATTTACAATTTGCTACTTTCATGTTGCGTACACCGCCAGACATTTCGCTACCAACTACAAATCCTCCATGACCTTTGAAAACGGTGCAATTATCTACAATCAGATTCTCACAAACGCGGGCACGTTGGCGACCCTCCTCATCCTTACCGCTTTTTATGCAGATACCATCGTCGCCTACGTCGAATGTTGAATTGATGATCAGTGAGTTTTTACAAGATTCTAAATCAATGCCGTCACCGTTTTCGGCATAGCTCGGGTTGCGCACGGTCACGCCATCCAAAATTACGTTTTCGCACATGAGCGGGTGCAGATTCCATGCCGGAGAGTTTTGAAATAGAACTCCTTGCAGATAAAGATTTTTACATTCAATAAAACTAACCATTACCGGGCGAAGAAAATCACGAATTGAATTCCATTCCGCATCGGTTTTGATGTTTCTCGGAACATTCATATCTGCTAATTGCTGTCCTTTCAGGTATTGTTCGGATGGGAACCAGTAATCTTCGCGTTTAAAAACGCCACGATTGGCTGTGAATTTTTTCCAGTAACTTTCAGTCACCGATTGTTTTTTCAATGCACGCCAATAATGTCCGTTGCCGTCAATAGCTCCATCGCCGGTAATGGCCACATTCGTCAGGTTACGACCTGAGATTGGTGATTGACACCGTTTCGTGGCTAAGCCTTCAAATATTGTTTCAACCAATGGATATAAATTCTTATCCGGCGAAAATAAAATGATGGCTCCTTTTTCGAGATGCAGATTGATGTTGCTTTTTAAAACAATCGGACCTGTAAACCAAACGCCCATAGGTACAATCACTGTGCCACCACCCTGGCTAGCAAGTGTATTTATGGCCTTCGAAAAAGCTTCGGTACACAAATCGGTTCCATTGCCAATGGCTCCAAATTCGGAAATCGAAACGCTTTTGTCAGGAAAAACAGGTGCTTCAACTTTTGGCATATTGAAGGGCAGATTATTGTATAAATAATCGTACTTGTAATTACTTTGAGCCTGCACTGTAAACCCGGTTAGAGCAAGGATAGCGATAAGTAGTGAATGTTTTAATTTCGTCATTTTGGAGAATTGAATGGTTTAAATGATTTTTTGCGTTTAAGCTATTCGTAAATTGTAATTTTTACCGGGCTACATAAGCCACTCTCTATGAGTTGCGAGTTACCATAGTTGGATACTTTATAATTGATGTTTACAATGTTTATTTCGTTGAAAATGCGCCAGTTTATGTTGCGACGGTCGTAGTCGGCAATTCGGTTCGCAGGTAAATTGGTCACTTCTATACGTAAGCTGTTTTCTCCGGCTTTCAGGTACTTGCCAATGCGACAATCGAACGGAGCTGCCCATACAATTCCTGCATCGTTGCCATTTACAAATACATGAGCACTTTCGCGTACGTCTCCTAAGTTCAAAATGTATTCAGCACCAGTTGAAATAGTTGCCAGATTAAAAGTCGTTTCATACACGCCTGTTCCGCAATTTACTTTCAGGGCTTCGCTTTCAAGTTTTGTCCACGAAGTCAATGTCTTAAGTGCAAAAGTATCTTTTACCTGCGGCTCACTCTGGCTAAAATGTAATTTCCAGGGACGGCTCAATTCTACGGTCTGCATTTCTTTATTTAAATATTCCCAGGCTGGAACTTGAATGTCTTCCTTTTCCTTGGTAAATGTTTTCAAAATCAACGATTCTCCCGATTTCAGTTGCAGGTAAACCTGAGCTTTTCCGTTCTGTTGTCGTAAATTCGCTTTGCCACTTGCGCCTGACATTGGATCAAATATCTCAGCCGAAGTAGCCGGAACGGACAATGTAATCCATTCACTTATATCTTGTTTGTGCAAGGCACTGATAAAATAATGGTAACCTTCATCGTTGGAGCGGCGAATGGCATGAAGCCCACATTTAGTAATCATCTCTTCAGGCTGTATCCCAACAGCCTGAAGTGTTTCTTTGTAATCAGAACCGGTGATTACTTTTCCGTTTTTATGCGGTTGAATGCTTGTTTTTGAAAAATCATTTGTCACCGCTAATGTTTTCATGGACAATTTAAACTGCGCTCTGCGTTCTTTTAATTTGGCTAGTCCGGGTACATCTTCCGGATAGTTTTCCATAAAAACTATTTTTGCACCCTGCGATGTCAGGTCGGCAATGTGTTTTAATACGTTTGCCGGCATTTTTTTTACAGCTGGTACTATTAAGGCTTTGTATCTGCTACCACTCTTGGTTACAATTTCACCGTTATCACATGTTGATGAGACGATGAACTGATCGGAAATGTAATCAACATCATACCCGTTTTCGTAAATAGAGTGCACTACCTTGATAAACTTCGGCATCTTTTTATCCATGTCGTGGATACTGAATTGCAACAATCGGCCGCTTTGCTCATGCCAAATATCGTATATAGGGAGGTAAATCAGAAAGTCATTATCAGGTTTTCCACTTTGCAAAAAAGATTGGCAGCGAGAAATGTAATTCATCAACGCTGGAGCATCTTTCCAAATACTATTGGTGGGCGACATATCGATAGAGGCGTAGAACTTCCAACCCGGCCATGTGGCATCCATTGGTGAATAGGTCGTGCCGTGAAAATTCATATGATTTACTCCTGCAACAAACATTAAATCCAAGTCGGGTTTACATTGCGAAAGTGAAGTACGAAAATGCTCTGTCAGCCATGTAAATGTCTCTGAAGATGTTAGCTGTTTCCCCGAAATATGTGCTGCCGATGAAGCATATTTCAGCATCGACAATTCTGAATCATTTTTACGTGTCAGAGAATCTTTGCGTAATCCTTTTATCCCAAAATCCGATAAACCAAAGCCTTCGCATTCGGGCACATCAACAGTTGCGTATAAATCAATCAGGTTTCCTGGTGAACCATGTGCCTGATTTCTGGTTTTACTTCCATGCATATGTGCCCAGTCCGTCCACTGTTTGGTGAAGTTTTCCAATAATAGTTCCGAAATGGTTTCGCGATAATCCGTCAGCAATCGTGCAGATTCCTCAGTGCGGTTTTCGTCAAGAAAAACGGGTAGATGTTCTTCCAGTTTGTAGCCGCGACGGGTATAGAATTGTTCAAACATATCTCCTGTCCAGTCGGCACCATACACTTCGTACGAATCGTTGAAAAAATTATGAGGATAAGGAGTGTTTTTTTCAGCAAAGGCTTTTTCAAAGCGAGAAAAATAATTTTTTACTGCTGTTTTCGAAAAATGATCCATAACATACCCCTCTCCACCAGGAGCAGCTCGTTTTACCTTTTGGAATGTTTTACCATTGAATACAGCAATTAATTGCCAGTTGCCTTTTGGCGCTTTCCATGAAATATTTCCGGTATTGTCGACGAGTTTTGTGAGATCCAGTACTTTCTTATTCTGAAAAGCCATCAATCGTTGCAACTTTGCTATTGTTTGTTGATCTTTTTCATCCGGAGTGATTTTCGCAGTGAAGGTTTGTCCACCTGAAATCATATATTTTTTCACTACTAATTTCGAAGCTGCATCTCCGATAGTTACTTCGGGACCACCAAAAGGCCAGCCAGTTCCGGTGTTCATATCTGTTTGCATGCCCAACCGCCCGGTTTCAGCAATGGTGTGATTGAGCATCCCCATCCATTTGTTTGAAAGGAAAGGGATATTGTTTTGGTCGTTTTTTTGGACACCGTAAATAGGCGTAATTTCTACCGTTCCAATTCCGGTTTTGGCATATTCCTCCAGGTTGTATGTCAGGTTGGTTTTGTCCACTGCACTTCCCAGCCACCACCACCTAGCACCGGGGCGCATCTCTGTTGTGATTTTTGGCCACGAACTTGTTTGTGCAATTCCTGATGTTCCTAAAAAAGATAAAAGAATTCCTAGTCCTATAAGACAGGTCTTTGGGTGGGATGTGATTTTCATACTATATTCTCAATATTTTTATTTAAAGCAGTTTATTCAGAATGTCGGAAATTGTGCCGAATTGTTACATAGCATAATAATTGGCAATCATCTAAAAATGAATTTTCCATGTTAGTAGTGTAACAGTACAAAAATACTATTTACCCTAGATAGTTATGTGTAATTTTTGATACATATACTGTATTTTTGTACGTAAATCAGTCTTTTTTCAATTTAGACAAGACTGAGAATATGTTTAAAGAAAAAGGGGTTGTCTCAATATGAGACAACCCCTTCGAAATATCGTTTTTTATTTTCTATAATAAAGTTCCAAATAAAATATAGATTAATGCAGCTAAAGCAGCACTTACAGGAATTGTAAGCAACCATGCTGTAAGCAAGCTACGTGTAACACCCCAGCGCACTGCCGAAAGTCTTTTCACCGAACCAACACCAATAATTGCACCAGTAATGGTGTGAGTAGTACTTACCGGTATTTTTAAAATTTCAGTCAGATAAAGTGTTAGTGCACCTGCAGTTTCTGCTGCAACTCCTTCTAATGGAGTGACTTTTGTAATTCGAGAACCCATTGTTTTGATAATTCTCCAACCACCCGACATTGTTCCAAGTGAGATAACCCCAAAACAAGAAAATGCAACCCAGTCAGGTAAATCCTTTATTGAAGAGATTCCCATATCAATGCCGCGAGCATGAGCAGCAATCATAGCTGCAGCAATAATTCCCATTACTTTTTGCGAGTCATTTAATCCATGACCAATACTGAATAACCCCGATGAAACTAATTGCAATCTTTTAAACCATTGATTAGCCTTGTGTGGGTTTACTTTCTTGAAAATGTATAGAATTAAAATAGTCAGTAATGACGAAACCATCATACCGATAAGCGGTGCCAATACAATGAACGAAGCAATTTTTATGATTACCTCCGCTTTTATTGACTCAAAACCGCTTGTAGTATACCCGCTGGCTATTATAGTGCTCATAATAGCTGCTCCGGCAAATCCACCAATCAAGGTGTGCGACGATGACGATGGAATTCCAAGCCACCAGGTGGCTAAGTTCCAGATTATGGCAGCAACAATTCCTGAGAAAATGACAGGAAGCGTAATGTATTGTTCAATTACAGCTTTAGAAACAGTGTTGGCAATTCCAAATTCTCCAATAACATATTTTGCAATAAAGAAAGCGACGAAGTTGAAGAATGCAGCCCAAAGTACAGCCTTAAAGGGTGTTAGTACTTTTGTAGATACAATTGTAGCAATGGAATTAGCAGCATCATGAAACCCATTGATATAATCGAAAACTAAAGCCAGTACGATAATAGTAATTAATAGCGTCATTTTGTTTTTTTGAAGTTATTATGCGTACTTAACAATAATCGTTTTGATGATTTTTCCAACATGTTCTGCTGCATCTGTGGCTTTCTCAAGCTCACTCATAATCTCCTTCAATTTGATAATTTCAACTGCATCTTTTTTGTTTTCAAATAAATCAATTAAGAAGTTTTCGTAAACATCGTCAGCTTTATTTTCTGTAACCTTAAGTTCGAGGCAATACTCTTTGATATTTTTCGAATTCTTTTTCATTACATCCAGTTCTGCCACTGCTTTTCCAATAGAAATAGCACCTTCTTTAACTAAGTTTGCAATTTCAACAGCACTTGCCGGAATTTCTTTCGGATTGTAAAGTACAATCTTCTTTGCACAACTGTTGATGTAATCTGTCACATCGTCAAGCTTATCCGCCAAATGGTGAATGTCCTCGCGGTCGAATGGAGTGATGAAAGTCGAATTCAGCTCGTCAAATATTTTAGCCGACAAAGCATCTCCTTTTTTTTCTTGCTCTTTGATTTTTTTATAATACTCAATGGCAGACTCATGATCTGCTTTTTCAACACATTCGATAATTAAGTCGGATGCTACAAGTATTACATCTGCCATTTCCTTTAAAATGGGGAAAAACTTAGGTTCTTTTGGTACAAATTTGTCGAAAAAAGAATTGTTCATAACAAAAATAGTTTACGAGAATTTTAATTGTAAATTTTATTGTTTTATTCGTATTGTAGCTCAATACATTGTGAGTTAACAGTTTTGTCTGTTTTCTGAGTGCAAATGTACTAAAACAGTTCTACTATTACACAATTTTTAATACAAATTTAATAGAATTGTAACATCAATATTAATAAAAATAATAACAGTTAGTCTCAAATGCTTTAATCATAGAAATATTGTTCTCAATTAACTGTCTTTTATCGAGGTAATATATTTTCTGTCAGTTGGCTATCTTGTGGATTTATAACTTTAAGTTTTCTGGTTGAAGATGTTGCGATAGAGTAAATTTTCATTTTCAAATAAAAAACAAGCGAAATTTTTCTTTGATTTGGAAAAATGTTTTACTTTTGCAGAACTAATTAGTACTAACAAAAAAATAATAAGAAAATGGCTTACGTAATTTCAGAAGATTGTATTGCTTGCGGTTCATGTATCAGCGAATGTCCTGTTGACGCAATTGCAGAAGGTGATATCTATGTTATCGATGCTGATGTTTGTACCGACTGTGGCACTTGTGCCGATGTTTGTCCTTCAGAAGCAATTAGTCCGGCATAATATTGCAACGTATTAATAATGAAAGACCTATTCGATTTCGAATAGGTCTTTTTTTGTGACAAACTCAGGGCTTGAATCCCGATTCTTCAAGTATTTTTTGGTAGTTGTTTTCGTCCATCAGATTTTTCAACCCAATGTTTTGATTTTTTCTCATGTAGCTGTCTACAATTTGCCAACCGAGCCAGGTTCCCAGTCGACCCGGCGAATCTTGCGATACCGGTGCAGTAAAAGGTGCATCGTTCATGTACTTGCTGATTAATAGCATATTGGTCGAAAACAGATCCTTGTTCTCAATAATTGTTCCCCAGATTTCTTTTTTATAACTTTTACACCACTTCCACTGCTCAGGGGTATATCCCATCAAATCCTCCGGTTTCTCGTTTGGCATAAATACGGATAGTAAGTACATTACTTTTCCTCTGAAGATCATATTGTCCAGTAGTCTGTCTTTGCTGCTATCCATTACAAACATTCTGAACAATGTAGCCGAAACCAGATCGGTAGCTACACATTCGCGACGCATGTTTACGAGAAGGTAATCGTAGCTGAGATCCTTGTAGGCCGGATAATCACTACCCAGGTATAAATCTGTGCCTAAGGCAATAAATTTACCGTTCATCAGTACAGACCGGTTAAAACCGGATACGAAAAAATATATCTCCGGAAGCTTTACTTCTGGGAAATAATGTCGGATGTACGTATAGCTTTCAGAAACTGTGTTCTCAATATCGGATATGTCGTTGAACTTTTCGAGTACGGTTTTATTTACCTTTGAAAAGGTTTTATCGGAATTATATTTCATGAAAAGCTGACGAATGGCGGCTGTATCTTTTGCATCGACATTGAGTACTTCAGCTGTGTACACAGGCAGAAATTGAGCGTAGCTCTTGTATAACTTTGCCAATGCCGGTTCCGAATTCGTGGAGTCGAGTGAGATTAAATCCTTGTCGAAACGCTGTATTTTTACGTCCACGCGATTTTTTGTGGTGTCGATCTCGAAACGGTTACTTTTATTGCACGATGACAAAAACAAGGTCAGTGAAATCAGATAAATGAATGTTTTTTTCATTGTCTACTGTTTTTTTTAGGTCCAAAAAAAGCGCAAACTGCAAAGTCTAAACCTGCCTTTTACGCTTTTTATATGGAATTTGAGATTTATTTTTTACCTTTTACAGCTTTCTGTTGTTCGCGTTGCATTTTTTCTAAACGATCCATAAAACCACCTTTTTTAGCAGGCTTTTTAGCATTGCTTGCACGCTTGGCGTGTAGTTGGGCAAGTAGCTTTTTCTCGTCAACTGTAGCACGGATAATGTAAGTTTGGATTACAGAGAACAGGGTTGCGATAAAGTAGTAATAGCTCAATCCTGAAGCATAATCGTTGAACATGAACATAAATGCCACCGGCATTAAGTACATCATCCATTTCATTCCCGGAATTTGTTCTTGTCCGCCCGAACTTGCCATGTTAAGGTGCGTGTACAGCACACTCGTAATCGTCATTAACACACAGAATAAACTGATATGGTTGCCAATAAGTGGAATATGAGTGCTCCAAGTGAAAATAGCATCGTACGACGATAAATCTTTTGCCCACAAGAAGCTTTGTTGACGAAGTTCGATAGAAGCCGGGAAGAAATTGAATAGCGCAATCAGAATTGGCATTTGCAATAACGATGGCAAACAGCCACTTAGTGGACTTACACCAACTTTTCCGTATAGCTCCATTGTTGCTTTTTGTCGCTCTGCAGCTTTCTCTGCGGGGATGCGTGCATTAATCTCATCAATTTCCGGTTTCAAAACACGCATTTTTGCACTGGAAATATATGATTTGTAGGTCAATGGCGATAGAACCAGTTTAATGGCAATGGTCATCAGTAAAATGATTAATCCAAAATTGCTCATAAACTGACTGAACAGATTGAACATTGGGATGATGGCATATCTGTTTACCCAACCAAAAATAGCCCAACCTAATGGTATTATTTGGTTCAATTTAAGTTTCGAGTCAGTAGGTAATTCTTTGTCGTAGTTTGAAAGAATTTTGTATTGGTTAGGGCCTAAAAATAACTGGAAAGTGGTCGGTACTTTACCCGTTGGGTCAAAAGCCACTGTCATTTCAGCTTTATAAGCTTTCAGGAATTTTGAAGTTTCATTTTCGTCTACCTCGCTTTTCAAGGTCGCAGAAGTGAAATCTTGATTGGCAATAAGAATGCTACTGAAGAACTGGTCTTTAAAGGCAATCCATTTTACCTTGTTCGGTAGCTCCTTTTCTTCATTCTTACTTTCACTCAATTTTTCAACATCATCGGCCACATATTTATATTCGATAGCAGCGTAGCGATTTTCAGTTGAACGACTCATTTCCTGTTGGCGGATTTTTGACGACCATTGCATGTCCAACGAATTTATACCTGCAGGCATAACCGCGTTCATACCGTTCGCTTTAATTCCAAAACTGAGCATGTAGTTTTTCGCTGGCAAAGTATATGCAAAATCCATATAAGCTGTACCTGTAGTTTTCAAACGCATGATTAATGTTTGATTACCACTTGCATCTTTTGTTACTGTCGAAACCGGTTCGAAATACAAGTCCTTACTGTTAAGTACGCGATTGTTTTTGGTTACCAGCGTAAAGCCCATCGAGCTTTCTTCAGCATCGAAAAGCATCAATGGCAAGGTGTCGTGGGTTTTGTAATTTTTCAGTTGTGCTGAATAAATTCGTCCACCTTTGCTGCTAATAGTCAGCTTGATTAATTCATTTTCAAGCGTGTAAAATTTCTCTTCGCCTTTTGCAGATGCGCTGAAATCGCCAAATGAGCTGCTTATGGCTGCCGTGTCGGTTTCAATTGTTGAGTCGTTTGATACCGTTGCAGTTTTGTTTATTGCGGTTTCGGCTTGTACTTTAACTTGTTGAACTAATGCAATAGAGTCATTATAACGCTTTTGAGCTAGAATTTCCTTTTCGTTTGGCTTGTTTAGTTGCCAAAATCCTAAGAGAATAAGCCCGATAAGTGAAAAGCCAATAATCGTATTTTTATCCATATTTTTTGTATATCTTCGGTCGACTATTCTAGTGTCAACTGTCTTTTTTGTTTAAATTTTTACTTTAGATTCAATGCTATTAATCTGTTTGATAATGAAGTAATAATTATTTTTGGATAGCAGCTTTTACGAAGCTAATAAATAGTGGATGAGGTTTTACAACCGTACTGCTATATTCCGGGTGAAACTGAACACCAACATACCATTTGTGAGACTTTAGTTCAACAATTTCAACCAAATTCGATTCAACATTCAACCCACTACAGATCATTCCGGCTTTCTCAAATTCGTCTTTGAACTCATTGTTGAATTCAAAACGGTGACGGTGACGTTCGCTAATGTTTTCTTTTCCGTAAATTTCGAATGCTTTGCTGCCTTTTTTCAATTTACATTTAAAAGCACCCAAGCGCATACTTCCGCCTAAGTTCAAGATGTCCTTTTGTTCATCCATGATGTCCACTATTTTATGAGTAGTAGTAGAATCAATTTCAGTACTATTTGCATCGGTATACCCAAGTACATTTCTGGCAAATTCGATAGACATAGTTTGCATTCCCATACAAATACCCAAACATGGCATGTTGTTTTCGCGTGCAAATTTCAATGCGGTGAATTTACCTTCCATACCACGAGGTCCAAAACCGGGTGCAACAATTATACCATTGAGGTTACTTAGTTTCTTTTCTACGTTTTCCTCTGTCAATTTATCCGATAGTATCAACTCGAGTTTCAATTTCTTGTTGTTATATGCGCTTGCATGCAATAACGACTCAATAATTGATTTATAGGCATCGGGTAACTGAACATATTTACCAACTATTCCAATGCGCACTTCTTCTTTTGCATTTTCCAGTTTCTCAACAAACTCAATCCATTTTGCCATGTCGGCCGCAGGAGTTTTGGCTAAGTCGAATCCCATTTTTGTAAGTACCACTTCATCCAGTTTTTCATCCTGCATGTTTAATGGCACACGGTAAATGGTTGGTACATCGATCGATTGCATAACAGCACTTTGTTCTACGTTACAGAACAAAGCTACTTTTTTGCGAATGTCTAGCGAGATATTATGCTCAGTACGCAACACTAATATATCGGCCTGAACACCTTGTTCCTGCAATGCTTTAACGGAGTGTTGAGTTGGTTTTGTTTTCAATTCTTTGGCGGCTGCCAAATAAGGTACGTATGTTAAATGCACGATAAGACACTTGTTGCCAAGTTCCCATTTCAGTTGACGTACGCTTTCAATGTAGGGTAGCGACTCTATATCACCAACGGTTCCGCCTAGCTCTGTAATTACAAAGTCGAATTCGCCTTTGTTGCCTAACAGTTTGATATTGCGCTTAATTTCGTCGGTAATATGTGGTATAATTTGCACTGTTTTTCCCAAATAATCACCACGACGCTCTTTATTTATTACGTTTTGATAAATTCTTCCGGTTGTTACATTATTTGCTTTGTGGGTTTCAACTCCCAAAAAACGTTCGTAATGTCCTAAGTCTAAATCGGCCTCATGACCATCTACGGTTACATAGCATTCGCCATGTTCGTAGGGGTTTAATGTACCTGGATCCACGTTGATATACGGGTCTAACTTTTGATTGGTCACCTTAAATCCACGGGCTTGCAACAGTTTCCCAAGGGATGCAGCAATAATTCCTTTGCCTAATGATGAAGTAACTCCACCGGTTACAAAAATGTACTTTGTCTCTTTCACGCTGTTTTTTTCTTACGAATTCCTACCTATAAGAACCCTATTTTATAAGCCTGCAAATTTCGGAAAAAAAACTGAATAACGAAAACAAATAATTGCTTTTGTTTTTCAATCAGTTGTGGATATAATAATGGTTGCATATGAAGTGAATTTTAAGTAAATGATCCGAGCAAACAAATAGAGTTCAAAGTTTTATGCCTCAGAAAAACAAAAAAATGCCAAATGTATCAGATGAAATTAAAATTGTTCTGGTGCAGCAAGCTCTTTGTTGAACTTTTCGATGGGGCATTGTGTTTAGAATAAATAATTTGAAAGCTGTATTAAACGAAATTTAAAATTTATTATTATGGAAAATTATCACTCTAAAACCCTGCTCTTATCATTGGTTGTAATATTTGCAATCTCTCCTGTATTTTCTCAATCGATAACGGATTCTGTTGTGACAAAACCGGATAACGGACAGTTTAATTATAAATGGACAGAACCCATTTATCAATCGGTGAATTTAGATTCTATAAAATCACAAAAAGCTGATTACGACAATTATCTCAATAGTTTAGAGCTGTTGGAAGATAGATTGCAGAGTAATCGCAAGGAACTTAAAATGCTGACCAATCAGGCGAATGATGAAGCCAAAGTGATAAACAACGAACGAAAGTATCTGGCAGAGAAAAAGAAGTTTGCCAGGGATGATGAAAAATATTTAAAAACAGAAAAATCTCTTCGGGATAAAGAAGCCAAGCAATTGGTGACTGACAGAAAAGAGTTGAGAAAGTTCTCGAAGAATTTAAGTATGAGTGAGATGAATGAACGTGTTGCCAAGTTGGATGAGAAAGATGCTAAAATTAAAGAGCTTGAAAGTCAGTGGACAAACAAACGAAATGAACTGAAAAAGAGTTTGAATAGCTACGCGGAGAAAGAAAGTGAGTTGAATAGGAGGGAGGTGGAAGTTAAGGAACATTTGAGAGAGCTGGATAGAACAAAAGCCGCTCTGGATCTGAAGGCAAAGCAACTTTCATTAGAAAAGCAGCAAACAAAACTGGAGATAAAAAAATCGAAAGCTTTGCTCAAAACTAATTAGTTTTAGATGTCAAATCAGAAAAAATGATATTTTTCTTGCTCAATTAAAATAAATTTATCATCTTTGTACCCGAAAATAAAACAAAAAGAAAATGAACTCAATTTTGGCAGTAAATAAATTTTGGTGGTGGCACTCGCAGATTAGCTAATCGTGAGATGTTACACCTATGTATATTGTCGAAATTAAAAAGGATATTACAAAAAGGCTTGTCGGACTCACGATAAGCCTTTTTTTATTTACCCCTAACCCCGTTCGACTGAGCTCACGCCGAAGCCTAAAGGGGAAGACGGAATATTACTACTTGCAATTACAAAAAAATATATGGATATGAATTATACTGATAATTTAGGAGACGAAACTAACATAAGTTCCCCTTCAGGGGCTAGGGGTCGTTATTCAATAGACAGCAACGGTTATTACGGCGACTTCGGTGGAGCCTATATCCCCGAAATCTTGCACGGAACAGTGGAGCGATTAAAAGAAGCTTTTTACGCAATCAAAGATGATGTAACCTTTAAAGCCGAATATTATGAACTGCTCAAAAACTATGTAGGTCGCCCGTCGCCATTATATTTTGCAAAGCGTTTGTCAGCAGAATATGGTACAAACGTTTACCTGAAACGTGAAGATTTGAACCATACCGGTGCTCACAAAATCAACAATGCGCTGGGTCAGATCTTGTTGGCAAAACGTATGGGCAAAACTCGTATTATTGCCGAAACAGGTGCCGGACAACATGGTGTTGCTACGGCTACAGCTTGTGCGTTGATGGGTTTGGAGTGTATTGTGTTTATGGGTAAAACGGATGTGGAACGCCAGTTTTTGAACGTACAAAAAATGCGCATGTTGGGAGCAACAGTTGAACCTGTAACCAGCGGAAACTGGACGCTGAAAGATGCTACCAACGAAGCCATCCGTTATTGGTGTTCAAACCCTGATTCGTTTTATATTATCGGGTCAACTGTAGGCCCGCATCCATACCCTGATATGGTTGGATTTTTCCAATCTGTTATCAGCGAAGAAATTAAATGGCAATTGCAGGAACAAATTGGGCGCGATTATCCCGATTATCTGATGGCTTGTGTAGGTGGTGGAAGTAACGCTATGGGAACCTATTATCATTATATAAATGATGAACGCGTAAAAATTATTTCAGCAGAAGCAGGTGGTTTGGGAGTTGAGACAGGCGAAACAGCTGCAACAATAAGTATTGGAACGGTAGGGATTATTCACGGCTTCCGCACTTTGTTGATGCAGGACGAGGATGGTCAAATTACAGAGCCTTACTCTATTTCAGCAGGGCTGGATTATCCGGGAATTGGACCGGCGCATGCATATTTTGCGCAAGTTGGACGAACAAAAGTACACGCCATCAATGATGACGAAGCTCTCGAAGCCGCCTTTGAACTAACCCGATTGGAAGGGATTATTCCGGCTATCGAATCGGCGCATGCGCTGGCACTATTGAAAAAAGAAAAAGACACTTTCAAGCCGGATGATATTGTGGTTCTCACAGTTTCGGGCAGGGGAGATAAGGATATGGATACTTATGTGAAACATTTTAAAAAATGACAATAGACAACAGACAACTGTGCTAAGTCTTCTCAGTTGTCCGTTGACTGTCGTCTGTCGTCAAATAATTATGAAACTATACGTCAATTCAAAAAAGATGCTGGCCGATTTGCAGACGCCGGTAGGAATTTATCTCAAAATACGCGATTTATATACCAATTCGGTGCTGTTGGAAAGTTCCGATTATCACGGTGTTGAAAATAGTTACTCTTACATCGGCTTTTGTCCGATTGGTGGTATATCGGTAAACAACTTTTTGATTTCGGAAGAATATCCCGATGGTAGCAGGATCGAAACTCAGGTGACGGATAAACTAACCGTTGCCGACCGTTTTGATGCATTCTTAAAATCGGTGGAACTGGTCAAAAATGACAATCCGGTTGGCGTAAATGGTCTTTTCGGATATTCGTCATACGAATCTGTTCAATATTTCGAGGATGTGAAACTTAAGGCGCGCGAAACAGTTCCCGGAAGCATGCCCGGTTTACATTATGTGTTATTCAAATACATTATTGCCGTAAATCATTTCAATAACGAACTGACAATTATTGAAAATTTGCAGGAAGGTGAAACAACTGCTATCCCCAATATTGAGGAAACTCTATTGAATAATAATATCGCTACTTACGATTTTCAGGCTGTTGGCGATGAAAAATCGGATATCTCGAACGAAGATTACAAGAAAATGGTGGCACGTGGCAAAGAGGAATGTTTCAAAGGAAATGTTTTCCAGATTGTGCTTTCGCGCCGCTTTTTCCAACAATATAAAGGGGATGATTTTATGCTGTATCGTACCTTGCGTTCGGTGAACCCTTCGCCTTATTTATTTTACTTCAATTTTGGCGATTTCCGTATTTTTGGTTCGTCGCCCGAAGCGCACCTTGTAGTTGATGCAAAAAAACAAAAAGCTTATATTAAACCAATTGCGGGGACTTTCCGCCGTACGGGAGATGATGAAAAAGACTTTCAACTGGCCGAGAAACTGCGCGTCGATAAAAAGGAGAATGCAGAACATGTGATGTTGGTGGATCTTGCTCGCAATGATTTGAGTCGCAATACCGACCATGTGGAAGTAGAAGTATTTCGTGAAGTGCAGTATTATTCGCACGTTCTTCACTTGGTATCGAGTGTAAGTGGTAAACTGAAACCCGATACGAAGGTTATCAAACTGTTTGCTGATACTTTCCCTGCCGGAACCCTTTCAGGTGCACCAAAGATTAAAGCCATGCAATTGATTGATAGCATCGAACCGCACGACCGTGGTCCATATGGTGGCTGTATCGGATATATCGGCTTCGATGGTAGCTTTAATCAGGCCATCACCATTCGATCATTCGTAAGCAAAAACAATACACTTTACTATCAGGCCGGTGCAGGCATTGTCGCCAAATCTGACGAAGAAAGTGAAATGCAGGAAGTGAATAATAAACTGGCTGCACTGAAACGGGCGGTGGAAGTGGCATCCACACAGAATAAATAACCCCCGACCCCTAAAGGGGAGAAAGAAATATAGATCGGAAGAGCGTCGTGTAGGGA
>OBMA010000648.1_pt1 | contig 20766 bp, 18 predicted proteins | sample 1539141 | NCBI WGS metagenome assembly OBMA01 (sample SAMEA3991484, study PRJEB22521) | metagenome | biome: anthropogenic terrestrial biome; feature: sewage plant; material: raw primary sludge | place: Sweden | collected 2012-09-26
CAGACGTGTGCTCTTCCGATCTCTGTTCATTTTCCATTCCGTTACTATGATCTGCAAAAGATTTTTATAGAAAAATTTCTGAAAAATGTAAAACTGACTGGATACAGTCTTGATAAGGCGGTAGAAACTCTTGGAATACCGGAACCGTTAGAGTTTCATTCGGCAATAAATGATGCCAGATATACCGCAGCGGTTATGAAGAAGGCAGGGCTTGATAAATTTCCGGATGGATATGTGTATGATACATTCGTGCTTCCTGAAAATAAAGATGACAGAATTGAAGATTTCCATTATGGGATTTATGAAGAAATATCTGAGGCTTTTTCTTCAAAAGCGGTTGCAATGTCAGATAAACAGATGACAGAAATAAAATGTCCTGAATGTTTTCGGAAATGTGTACGCAGGATCAACTGGTTTTCTGCAAATTCAAATACTGAACTTGCAGCAGGATGGTGCATTTATCATGGAGCAATGGCGGCAACTATGAAATTCAGACAGATAGGGCATTCAGGTAATGTTTTCGTTGAAAAGAAAATAGTGAGGGCCAGTGCACAGGATATTGACAGAATCAGGGAAAAGAAGCATGTTATTCAACAGCACCGTGCAGAGGTGAATGCAAAAAAACGTGAAAGAGCATCTGCCAGTATAACTGATGAAGTACAGGACACAGGGAAAAAATACAGTATAAAAATCCCGGATAAGAGTCAGAAAAATAAAAAAGATAAGGATATACAGCATTAAAAAGCAATCATAAATAATTTAAAGAGGAGCCTTTTTTGCGGTTCCGGCTTTTCTTGGGAATGCTTTAGGAGTAGGTTTTACTTTTTTTATTACAACAAAAGATCTTTGAATATCGGAATCTGGAAGTTCAAAATGATAAACTCTTTCAATGTGACCGCCGAGTACTGACGCAGAATGTTTTGCACGGATAACTTCTTCTTCAATTGTGCCGGATTTATAGGCAATAAAATATCCGCCGGTTTTAACAAAAGGCAGACAATATTCTGCTAGAACAGCAAGGTCAGCAACAGCACGTGATACGGCAAAATCATATTTGTCTCTAAACAAAGGATTTCTTCCACCTTCTTCTGCACGCATATGGACGCTTGTTATATCATTAAGAGAAAGGGCTTCTGTTGTTTTATCAAGAAAGTTGACTCGCTTTTGCAGCGAATCAAGCAGTGTAACAGAAAGTGAGGGAAACATAATTTTAAGAGGAATTCCGGGAAAACCAGCACCGGTGCCAATATCAATAAGATTTACTTTTTTATTTGCAGCAGCTTTGAATTCAGGCACCGCCTCAGATATGGATACACTGTCAGCAAAGTGTTTTATAACAACGTCATTCCAGTCTGTTATAGCAGTAAGATTCATAACTTTGTTCTGCTCAATAAGTAGGTTATAATAAGTATTAAATTTAATTGATTCATTCTCAGTAATATCAAGATTAAGATTTTCAAAAACGGATTTCAAATCAAGCATAATATACTCCTAAATTTCCCAATGAGATAAGAAATGTATTTTAGATACCCCATCATAATATCCTATAGAAAGTTATGTTTCAATAAAACTGTTTGTTTTATTTTGAGTGTATGGTATATTAACCTTATTATTTATATACATATATTAAAAAAATAAACTTGAATTGAAAATATGTTTTTGATATGAAAGATTGATAAAGAGGGGAAATATATGAACACAGGAAATATAAAACCGACATTGGTAATACTTGCAGCCGGACTTGGCAGCCGATTTAAAAGTCTGAAACAAATGACAGGTGTGGATGAATGTGGGCGTTCGCTTATGGATTATGCAATTTTTGATGCAAAAGCGGCGGGATTTGGCGATGTTGTATTTATTATTCGAGAGGATTTTTCAGAGCAGTTTAAGGAGAAGGTTGGAAAGCGTGTAGAGAAATCGCTTCCTGTAACTTATGTTTATCAGGATTTATCTGAAGTTCCGGCGGGATGTACAGTTCCAGACAAACGTGTAAAACCATGGGGAACAACACACGCAATATGGAGTGCGCGGGAAGAACTTCGCGGAAAACAATTTCTCACAATAAATTCAGATGATTATTATGGCAAAGATGCATTTGAAATTGCAGTAAAATTCTTTGATGAGCATAAAAACGACGGTGAGTTTGCATGTATTGGATATAATGTTGTAAAAACGCTTGAAAGTAAAGGGACAGTAAGCCGTGGTATATGCAAGGTAGATGAAAAAGATATGCTTATCCATATAGATGAAAGAAAGCAGATAAAACTTGAGGACGGTCGTGGATATTATACAACTGATGATGGTTCCTCATTTCATCTGATTCCGATAGAAGCTGTAGCATCTATGAATTTATGGGCATTTAATCCAGGTTTTATTAATGATATAGAAAAAACATTTCCGGAACGTTTGCGACTTGGGATAGAGGAGAGACCTGAAAGTTTTGAAGAAACACTTTCAGATGCTGTTCAGAATATACTTGATCGCACAGATTATACAGTGAAAATACTTAAAACGGATGCACAGTGGTTTGGAATGACATATTCAGAGGATCTTAGCAAAGTGAAGAGCAGTTTAAAGAAGCTTGTTGCAGAAGGAGAATATCCGGATGGAGAATGGAACTGATTTTTTTGAAAAGAAATCATCATACAGAAAATCAGGATTAATTATGCTGCTTGCCGCAGGGTCTGAGGCGGCAGCATTTTTTTTGAATCAATGGAATATATATGTGAAAATCGGGAATAAAAGCTATGGAGGGTTTGGGTTTTTTGACATTTTAAAAAAAGCTGTAGGAGAAATTCTTCCTCATAATGCAGGATTTGAGAAAATCGGATTTACATTAACTTTCTCAAATTTATTTTTACTGCTGCTCACAATTTTCTATATTATGGTGATAGTGTTTACTTTATTATTTGCAATAAATGACAGTCTGACCACAAAGAATGTAAATGAAAAAAAATTCCTGCGTAAGAATTATCTTCTTTGGAGAATTCTTCCTGCTATCATATGGATTGTTGTGTTTATTTTTATGACGCATACAAAATTATATAAAGCTGAGTTTAATAATTTAAGTGATCTGAAAGCCGGATGGCTTTCTCAGATCAAGTATCTGAAGGGAATATATGCTGTCGGATGCAGAAGCATGAAATGTGTGATATTCAGAGGAGCAGGATTTTATTTTGGTTTACTTTCAGTTTTGCTTTATTTAATTTCAACAGGTTATACATTTATATGTGATACATTAAATGAGGATAAATCATCATAAAATCCGGGGTATGATTTCTGAACTGCATCAGGATTTATTATCGTTATAGATCCATTTGTGCGAATAGATGCAATTCCTGCAGTCATAGCGATGCGGTGATCGTTAAATGAATCACACTGGGCGGAAGAAAGTTCATTTTTTCCTGTAATAATAAGAGAATTATTTTCTTCATGAATATCGGCAGAAAGATTTGACAGGGTGGTAATTATTGCCGCGGCTCTGTCACTTTCTTTTATTCTGAGCCTTTCGATATTTGTAATTACGGTTTTGCCATCAGCAATAGCAGCAACAAGAGAAATTATGGGGATAAGATCAGGTATATTTGAAGCATCAATCTGTATACCGTGAAGATTCTTTCCATAAATAGTTACCTTTCCCGGAGGTGTGCAGGTTATCGATGCTCCGAAATTCTCAAGGATATCAAGGATAGCTTTATCTCCCTGAGATGATGTAAAATCCAGACCTGTAACAGTTACGGGAACAGGACTGAGTGCACCTGCAGCAAGGAAAAATGCAGCGTTAGACCAGTCTCCGGAGACTTTTATTTCTTCGGGACTATGATAAAACTGACCGCCGCGAATGAAGAAAATCTGGTTCTTTTTATCTTCATATATAGAAATTCCAAATGTTTTTAGAACATCGAGAGTGATATCAATATATGGGCGTGACTCGACAGTACCGGTTACATGAATTTCACTGTCTTCATCAAGAAGAGGAAGTCCGAGCAGAAGACCGGTTATAAACTGAGAAGAAATATTTCCTGCAATTGTAAATGTACCTCCGCGAAGATGACCTGAAATTTTGATAGGGTTTGAACCGGGTGCAGAAAGATTTATGCCATGATTTTGCAGTTCTTCATAAAGAGGGGACAAAGGTCTTTCAGAAAGACGTCCGTGAAGAGAAAATTCAGCAGACTTTCCGAGAGCTGCTATGACAGGAAGCAGAAAACGGAGAGTTGAACCGCTTTCACCAGAATCAAGAAGGCATGGAATGCAATAGTCTGAGGAAAAAATCGAGCTGGACAAATTTGTAGAATTTGAGCTGGATTCGATTTTACTCTTACAATTTATAGGAGTAACAATAAGACCGTCATCAGTCATTTCAACGGCAGCACCCAAAGCTCTGATACATGAGATTGAGGCGTCTATATCTTTAGATGAACTTCCAATGATTATATGAGTTTTTCTGTCACTCAAAGCTGACGCAATCAGAATACGGTGAGCATGAGATTTTGAAGGTATTGCAGCAATATTCACATTGGTTTTTTTGAAAAATTTTTCTTTATTAAAGTTTAGAGTTATGGATTTCAAGATTTTTCCCTCGCTATTAAATCAGATGCCACAAGAAAATCATATATTAATAAGATACTGGTGATAATTAAATCAGACTCCATCAACAATTTCTTTGGCGACCTTTCCATCGTGAAGTAAATCGTGAAGTGTTTTGGCATCTTTATTTTCAAGTGCTGTTCTGTAGTCGCATAAATTATTAATAATGTAATTCAATTCTTTTATGAGATTATCGCTGTTTTCGAGAAATATATCAGTCCACATATCCTCATTCAGCCACGCAACGCGAGTCATGTCTCTGTAACTGCCTGCAGAGTATCCTTTATGCATAGTTGCAGTAGGGCTTTTAATATATGCGCTTGATACTATGTGAGCCATTTCAGATGTAAATGCAATCATAGAATCATGCTTTTCAGCAGAGCAGACAGTAAGTCTTGCAAAATGACACGGTGCAAATATTTTTTCAAGACATGTGAGGAAATTTCTGTCATTCATTTTATCTTCTTCCGGGACGATAATGAGAGAAGAAGCATGGAAAAGAGAACTTGTGCTGTATTTATAGCCTGAGAATTTCTTACCGGCCATCGGATGCCCTCCGACAAATGTAAAACCATATTTTTCAGCAAGTTTGAAACCGGTATCGCAGACAATACGCTTTAGACCGCCAGTATCGATGACCCAAGCATCCCTTTTTATGTACTTTGCATAATCATTTAACCATTTGACAATGGCATCAGGATAAAGGGCAGGAATTATAAGATCGCATTCACATAAATTATCAGCAGTCAGCAGTCCTGAAAGTGTGCCATCAGCAATGGCATATTGGGTTATACTCGAGTTCAGGTCGCAGCCCAGAACCTTCATAGAGGAATTTTCTTTGAACGCTTTTGCAAACGAACCACCTATCAGTCCTAACCCTACAATTCCAACTGTTTTAATATTATCAGAAGTAATCATTTTTATAACCTCTTTTAATTTAGTCTGGTAAACTTTTAAATTGAAGATACACCCTTAATAAAACTGGTATATTTTCAAAACCATATGTTTGTAAAATATTAAAATGACACTGCATAAATTAATGATACCGCAACACCGTATAATAGTTTAGTCGATTACTTCAACGAAGTAAAGCATAAAACTAACTCGAAAAATGAAAAAATGAATAGATAAAAGCACGTTAATTGACATTTGATATTCACGTCATATAATAAAAAACATGGCGATGTATGTAAAGCGGTCTATATATTTCTTAAAAATCAGCTGAAAGAGAGAAAATTCATGGTTTCAAATATAATTGCAATAGGTTTTATAATCATAACACTTGTAGAAATGTATTTTTGTGCGGCAGGATCGGCTCATCGAAAGGGCAGACTTCTGAAGGGATGGAATGAGACTAAGGGGGTTATCCGTGAAATAAAAAAAGATTATGACGGAGTGAATCATCATAGTTACTGTGAGCTGACCGTTGAGGCAGAATCCGGAGTGAAGTGCTATGCAAAGGTAAATCCTATGTTCAATATTTTTGAGGTAGGGGAAGAAGTTGATCTTATGGAAATGAAAGGTGTTCACAGATTTCGAGGCAATGACCGTGTCGATAAAAGGGGAAGGTGCGAACTTATGGCGGGCATTATACCAATAGGAATAATAGTTATAGTAGCAGGTATAATCAGCATAGTCCTCTGATTTTATGGCTTTGAAAAAATCAAGGAAAACAAATTTAAATGTGGAAAATACAGTAAAATACGGGGTGATTATATGAAAGATACAGTTGTAAAGCGGGCAAAAAAAGCAGTTTCAGCTGGAAGGCGTGAGGCACTCGTCAAAGCAAAGAAATCAAGAAAAGAGCAAAGGCAAAATAGACGTAAAGAGCAGAAGGCTATTGAAAATGCATACATGAAAGCACTTAAGAAATCAAGTCCGGAAAAAATGCTTTCAGTAATTGCAATTATCCTTACGGTGCTTCCGACGGTTGTAGGGGTACTTGTGAAAGATGACAATGGGAAAAAATAATGCTAAGATAGGGTCGGTCTGAGAAATCAGGCATAATTTAATAATAAACTCTGTACTTATATTATAAAAGGAGAGGAAAAAATGATTAAGAACTTCGATGAACTGATGGAAAAGGCAAAGAATGTTGACAAGAAGAAGGTTTCAGTTGCTGTTGCGCAGGATAAGGAAGTCCTGAAAGCTGTACAGGCTGCACACAGGATGGGAATTGCAGATTCAATTCTTGTCGGAGACGAGGAAAAAATCCGTGAAATCGGAAAAGAACTTGATATGAGATTTGATGAATATGAAATTATAGATGTCAAGGATCCGATTGAAGCTGCTCATGAAGCGGTTAAACAGGTTCACGAAGGAAAAGCAGATATGTATATGAAGGGACTTATTGAAACAAAGGACTTTCTTCGCTCTGTACTTGATAAGGAAGTCGGACTTCGTTCAGGAAGACCACTCTCGCATGTTTGTGTATTTGAAATTAAGGGAGCTCAGAAATTGCTGTTCCTTACAGATGTTGCATTTGTTCCATATCCTACACTTGAAGATAAGGTAAATATTATTGAGAACACAATAGAAATCTGTAATGCATGCGGTATTGAAAATCCTAAGGTTGCACCAATTGCAGCTGTGGAAGTTGTAAATCCTAAGATGCCTGTAACTGTTGAAGCTGCAGAACTTACAAAGATGAATGAAGAGGGAAAGATTCCGGGATGTATAGTTGATGGACCACTTTCACTTGATCTTGCAACAGTTCCGGAGGCTGCAGAGGCAAAGGGAGCAACAGGACGTAAAATCGTCGGGGATGCCGATATTCTTCTTTTCCCTGATATACATGCAGGAAATATTACATATAAGGCAATTGAGCACTTTGCAGAAGTTAAGAACGGAAATCTTATTACAGGAACGGCAGCACCAGTTGTTCTTACATCAAGATCGGATTCATTTGAAGTAAAAACACGTTCACTGGCACTTGGGGCACTTGTTGCAGATTCATTAAAGAAAAAAAATGCTTCAAAAAATAAATAATGAAGTGTGCGTTTCACAAAATTTGAACATAGGCGGAAAAATATCCGCATTTGTATGACTGGCAGTTGATATAAAATAAAAAAAATGGAGGACAGATATGGCTATTAAGTCACTTGTAATTAACCCTGGTTCAACTTCAACAAAAATTGGTATATTTGAAGACGAGGAACTTCAGATAGATCAGACACTTCGTCATTCCACAGAGGAAATATCACAATTTCCTGATATCATTTCTCAGAAGGATTTTCGTCTGAATATAATTTTGGGATTTCTCAAAGAAAAAAATATAGATGTAAAAAGTTTTGATGTAATTGTAGGTCGTGGCGGACTACTTTCACCAATTCCGGGCGGAACATATTCTGTAAATGATAAGATGATCAAGGCAATGGAAATTCATGCAAGGGGAGATCATGCATCTAATCTTGGTTCAATTCTTGCAAAAGAAATTGGAGATTCTATCGGAAAGCCATCATTCATCGTAGATCCTACAGTTGTAGATGAGCTTACACCTGTTGCACGTATATCAGGAATTCCTGATATTGAGCGTATTACGATTGACCATCCTTTGAATCAGAAAGCAATGGGAAGAAAATATGCAAAAGCAATCGGCAAGAAATATGAGGATCTTAATCTTGTAATCACACATCTTGGCGGCGGTGTTTCAACGGCGGCACATGCACATGGGCAGATTATAGATGATTTTGGAGCTTTCAACGGAGACGGTGCATTTTCACCAGAGAGAGCAAATGGAATACCAGCACTTTCACTTGCAGATCTTTGTTATTCAGGAAAATATACATATGAAGAAATGAAACATAAAATTATAGGTGGCGGTGGTTTTAATGCATATCTTGGAACAAATGATGCCCGTGAAATTATGGCTCGTATAGAAAAAGGCGATGAAAAGGCAAAACTTATCATGGATGCTTTTATTTATCAGGTATCTAAAAATATTGGAGCAATGGCTGTTGTTCTTAAAGGCAAAGTTGACCAGATTATTGTAACCGGCGGAATTGCTTATAATGACAGTATCACAAAGAAAATCAGAGAATATACTGAATTTATTGCACCAGTAACTGTATATGCAGGAGAAGATGAACTTCTTGCACTTGCCCAGGGGGCAATCAGAGTACTTACCGGTGAAGAAAAAGCTAAGGAATACAATGGCTGATCATATATAAAAAGTAGTTATAAAATGCGTCATTTGGAGATACTTCAAATTGACGCATTTTTTGATGTTCCTTTTTATAGTGAAATCTGATACAATCACGATGAAAATGGCGAGTTAGGAAAATTTTCAAAATAAGAAATTATACAAAGGGAGAATGTTATGATAAATGATGAAAATTCAGGAAATACTGGAAATCAGTATAATCCATATGGAAGTACTCCACCAAATCAAGATGAACAGTCACCGTATAATGAAGGTTCAGTGAATCCGGCGGGCAGTAATGCAGCAGGCAATGCACCATATGGACAGCCGCAGTATGGAAATCCGGCAGGCAGCAATGCAGCAGGCAATGCACCATATGGACAGCCGCAGTATGGAAATCCGGCAGGCAATGCACCATATGGGCAGCCGCAGTATGGAAATCTATCAAATGCCCAGTTTGATGCAGGTCAGGGAAAGAAAAAATCAAAAAAAGGACTTATAATTGGTTTAATAGCAGCGGTTGTTGTCATAGCAGCATGTGTATGTGCATTTCTCTTTTTTGAAAGTCCTGAAAAGCAGGTTATACTTGCAATTGATAAAACTTATGTTGATAGTTACATTTTAGACAGCAGTCCATATGAAAAAGAATTTGGAACAAAAGAAATCTTGGATAATTACTGTGAGAATGGTGGAGAAACAGCGATTACAGCCACGCTTACAGATGGATTTGAGACATTAAATGGCGATTCTTTGAAAGTTGAAACAGCCAAAGATGTAAAAAATAAGAAAATAAGTGAGAAAGCATCGGTAAATGTTTCAGGACAGGATATAAGCGTTAAGCTGTTGTCAGATGGATCAAAGACATATGTTACAGTTCCGGATTATTTAAATGGATATTTTACAGCTGACAATGAAAATTTTGGAGATAACTTTAAGAATTCGAGCATTTTTGGAAGCAGTTCAACAGATGCTGAAGGCACAGGCAGTAATATCAATCTGAATGACTACTATTTCCCTCAGAAATATAATGTTTCAAAGGATATCAAAGATGAATCAGGGATATCAAAAGATAAATTCTGGGATAATGTAACCGTAAAAAGAGATGGATCAAAGAGTGTTATAATCGGAAAAGGCGAAAAGAAAGCTTCAGAATATGTTATAACAATTCCTGAAAAATATGCAGAAGAACTTGTCAAGGGATATGTAAATGATTTTTATGACAGTAAATATGGTAATAGTACTGGAAATGATGAAGTAGGAAAATTGCTGTCAGATACAATATATGGAACAGACTTTAAAGATGAAATTGACAAAATGAAGAATTCTGCTGCAGAAGCTATTGAAGATGGCATACAGAGTGATGTTACGATTGATGTAGCTATCTATAAAAGCCATATAGCAGAAGCTTCATTTTCAGCAAAAATCAAAGATTCAGAAGATAAAATACAAAATATCACTTTGGATATAAAAAATCAGGGTGATAAAAATATAATGTCTTCATTCAGTGCAGAACTGAAATCAGATAAAGATAATACATCATTTTTATTTGAATATAAAAATGATGATACAAGCAAGAATGAAATCAAAACTGACATGAATTTTAAAATGTCTTCTTCAGATACGGAAAATGTTGAGATGACATTTACACAGACATATAATAAGGACAGCAATGAGATAAAAGGCACCGGAGAAATAAGCGACGACCAGAATTCAGAAAAATATAACATAAGCTATTCCGGAAAATTCACACAGGTAAAGAAAAACAAAGCATTGAAATTTGAATTGGACAAGATATCCATTTCAGATGGATCTGATTCAAAAGTTTTGACAGCTTCATTTGCATATTCAATTGATACTGAAAAAACAGAAGTGGAAAGTATAGATTCTTCACTTCCGACAATTGATATTCTGGATTCTTCAACAACATCAGATGATATTACAAAATTCATAACAGATAATATCAATCAGGATAAAATCAATGAAATTGAGCAACTTTTTGGATCGGGAATGACTGGAAGTACCAGTGGTGGTACACTTGCAGATGATGACGACGTATCTTTAGATGATGCATCTGCAGGAGATTCAACGTCAGATTCAGACAGTGATGAATCTATGGATGAATTATTGTCTGAAAATATTGATAATTTGTATGAGCCTGAGGCTGAAAAGAAACTTTCAGTTGGAGATACATGGACTGTTGATGGCAACTGGGAAATGAAAGTTGAAAGTGTAGAAGAAGTGCCTGCTGAAACAGCCGATCAGGGTACTGTTTACAGAGTGACATACACATATAAAAATACAGGATATGTGGATCCGGATGGTATTTTAAGCGGAGCATATCTGTCATTAGATATAATGAGAAATAAGGCAGGTGAAATAGGTAAAAACTGCTATTTGTCAGATAATGATTCTTATGCGAAGGAAATAGCTGTCGGCGAAGAATTAACTGTAAAGGAAGATATTTCGTTTAAGACAGCAGGACCATTTGATGCATATATATCTGCATACGATAAAGATGGAAATAATCATATAGTAAAATGGACTATTCAGCCCTAGGTGAAAAAATGGAACCAGTAGTTGTACATGGATGTAAATTCGGAGATGGAATTCCTAAAATTTGTGTTCCGATTATAGGGAGATCCGCAAGTGAAATTATAAAAGAAGCGGAATTTATTCAAAATGAGGCGCAAAAATTAGAAAGACAGTATGCAAGTTCAGATATTTGTGTTTCAGTGATAGAAGTGCGGGCAGACTATTTTGATGGTGTTGCAAATAATTCTGAGCTTATTGAAATGTTAAGAAGATTGCGCAAAATCTTTTTTAACAGATTGCTTCTTTTTACATACAGAAGTGAAGAAGAAGGCGGAAATCTGAGACATGACCGCGCAGAAAATATGGTCGGTGATATATATGACTGGGTCATTTCAAGCGGTCTTGTTGATATGATAGATATTGAACTTATGAGCGGAAATTATTATGTGGTGCGTATGACTACAAAAGCTCATGAAGCTGGAATTACATGTGTTTTATCAAATCATGATTTTGAAAAGACACCGCGTGATGATAAAACCGTGGAAATGCTTCACAATATGGAGATTTTAGGAGGAGATATTTTGAAATGTGTTTCCACTCCAAAAAATGAGTTTGATGTGCGGCGGGTGATGGAACTTTGTAAAAAGGTAACTGAAGAGCGGCTTTTTAATAATAATATCCGTCATCCGGTTGTAATGATATCCATGGGAGCACTTGGACGGATTACTCGAATTTCGGGTCGAGAGACGGGTTCAGCTTTTACGTTTGCATCAGTAAGAGCCGGGCAGGAGTCAGCACCTGGGCAGCTTGCTTTGCAGGAAATGTTTGAAATATTCAGCAAGCCGGAGAAAAAAAAGTAAATATTTTCTTCAAATCAGAATAAATATTTTCTTCAAAGGGAGAACAAAATGATTAATTATAAAATCGGAATTATGGGGGCCGGACATATTTCAGGCATAATTGCAGATACACTTAATCAGCTTGGCGGGTTTGAACCGTATGCAATAGCGGCGCGGGATAAGGACAGGGCAGATGCATTTGCGGAGAAATACAAAATACAGAAAGCTTATGGAAGTTACGAGGAACTTGTAAATGATCCTGAAGTAGAGATGATTTACATTGGAACAGTAAATTCCACACATGCGGATCTTGCGAAACTTTGTATAAATGCGGGAAAGCCATGCCTTGTAGAGAAGCCATTTTCATATAATGCAGTAACTTCAAATGAAGTACTGAAACTTGCAGCTGAGAAAAATGTTTTTTGCTCAGAAGCAATGTGGCTGAGATATCAACCACTCATGGGACTTCTTGTTGATCTGATACATAAGAGAAAAATAATCGGACCTGTAAAATATGTGTCAGCAAATCTAGGCATGAATCTTCGTGACAAGGAGAGGCTTACAAATCTTGAGTATGCGGGAGGTGTACTTCTTGATCTTGGAATTTATCCACTTACAGCGACAATTATCGCAATTGGAGATGTTCCTGCATCTGTGGCATCTGCATATTCAAGGCTTAATTCGGGCGTTGATGCAATTGATACCATTCAGATGAATTTCAAAAATGGAGCACAGGCATCTGTTTTTACAACAATGATGACACAGACAGATAACAGGGTTTATATTTATGGAGCAGGAGGAAGAATTGAAGTTGATGGAGTTAACTATCCTACAGAAATTCGACTTTATAATGTAGAAAATAAAATGGTACAGGCATTTAACCCTCCGGAAAGTCAGCTTAGCGGGTATGAATATGAATTTATTGCCGCACGTGAAGCAGTAATCACGGGAAAAATAGATACTCCGCAGCATAATGCAGTAAGTATAATGCAGATGGTGTCATTTATGGATATGCTGAGAAGAGCATGGCATGTGGTTTATCCTCTTCCTGGGGAACCAGATCCTGAAAGCCTAAAGGGAGATACGAAACTTACACCTGCAGAAAATGAAAAAGATTGAAATATAAACAGAGACAAGTATAAATAGAGAAAAAAGTCAGACATGAATGATCTGTACTTCGGTATTATTACTTTTCATATAAAGGAAAAGTTGATATTGAAGTGCAGATTTTTTTTATATAAAGCAAAATTGTGATATAGTAAAGAACGCTGTTGTAATAAAATAGATTACATTTTATAAGCGTTAAAAGGAGCATTAAAAAATGATTAAAACCTTGATGAAAGAGGTGAAGGAATTTAAAAAAGAATCAATTCTTACACCGATTTTTATGATTTTTGAAGTTATATTAGAAACAATGATACCACTCTTTATGGGAAAGATAATTGATATTTCTGATGAAGGAAATATAGATATGAGGCATATACTTATTTATGGCGGAATAATGCTGCTGCTTGCGGCAGGTGGACTTTATACAGGGATTTCCGGAGGAAATTATGGTGCAAAGGCAAGTGCAGGATTTGCAAGAAACCTCAGAAGAGCAATGTTTCGTAAAATCCAGGGATTTTCATTTGCAAACATTGACAGATTTTCGACATCGTCACTTGTTACCCGTATGACTACAGATGTGACAAATATACAAAATGCTTATCAAATGATACTTCGTATGGCTACACGTGCACCGGCATCATTGATAATATCAATGGCTGCAGCATTTCTGATTGAGCCGCGAGTTGCTGTGGTATATTTGTTCGCAGTATTATTTCTTGCTGCAGTTGGCGGTTTCCTTATTTCAAAAGTGACAAAATATTTTACGGAAGCGTTTCCAAAGTATGATGAAATGAATGAATCTGTACAGGAAAACGTCACAGGCATTCGTGTTGTTAAAGGATTTGTACGGGAAGAACATGAGAAGAAACGTTTTGAAAAAACAGCAGGCAGAATATATAAACTTTTTGTGCGTGCAGAAAGCCTTATGTCTGTAGCAATGCCGGTTATGCAGTTTACAGTATATGGCAGTATTTTGCTTGTTTCATGGATAGGAGCAAGGCTTGCTGTGAAAGAAGCTGGAATTGCAGGGGCATTTACAACAGGAAATCTGACATCGCTGCTTTCTTATTGCATGAGTATAATGATGAGCCTTATGATGCTTTCATTTGTTGCAGTTATGATTACTATGTCAAAGGCATCTGCAGAGAGAGTAACGGAAGTTCTGAATGAAGAAAGTACTTTGACAAATCCTGAAGAACCAGAATTCAATGTAAAAGATGGGAGCATTGAATTTGAAAATGTAACATTCAGATATAATAAAGATTCCGAAAAACCTGTTCTGGAGAATATTAATCTTTCAATTCATTCAGGTGAAACGATAGGGATAATCGGAGGCACCGGATCATCAAAGACAAGTCTGGTTAATCTTATAAGCCGGCTTTATGATGTAAATGGCGGTGTTGTAAAAGTTGGCGGCAAGGATGTGCGTGTATATGATCTTACAGCACTTAGAAATAATGTAGCAGCAGTACTTCAGAAAAATGTACTTTTCTCAGGAACGATATATGAAAATCTAAGATGGGGAAATAAAAATGCAACGGATGAGGAGTGTCATGCAGCGTGCTGTGCAGCTTGTGCAGATGAATTCATAGATCAGTTTCCTGACGGATATAATACAGAAATGAGTCAGGGCGGAACAAATGTTTCAGGTGGACAAAAGCAGAGAATCTGTATAGCACGTGCACTTTTGAAAAAACCGAAGATACTCATTCTGGATGACTCAACGTCTGCAGTCGATACAGCAACAGATGCAGTAATAAGGAAAAATCTTCTAAAGAATATTCCGGATACAACGAAAATAATAATAGCACAGCGTATTACAAGTATTCAGGACGCAGATCGTGTAATAGTCATGAATAATGGACATGTTGATGGGTTTGATACACCTGAAAATCTGCTCAAAACAAATGACATATATCGGGATGTTTATGAATCACAGCAATGTGGTTCAGGAGACTTTGATGAAGGAGGTAAAGACTGATGCCAGCACCCGGAAAAAGAATGCCGAGAGGTATGAAACCAACCGTTGATAATCCTGGTAAGGTTATAATGCGTCTCGTAAGATACATTTTTCAATATTATAGATTCAGAATGATTATAGTTTTTACCGCAATTTTAATAAGCGTAATTGCAAATCTCAGGGGAACAATGTTTATGCAGGTTCTCATAGATGATTATATAGTACCTCTTGTAAAAGCACATATTTCAGGGAAAACGGTTTCATTTGCAGGACTGCTACATGCTATGGGAATTATGGCAGTGTGGTATGGAGTAGGAATAGCAGCAACATATGCTTATAACAGGATTATGGTAAATGTCACACAGGGTACACTTCTTCACTTGAGAAAAGAACTTTTTAATCATATGGAAAGTCTGCCGCTCAAATATTTTGATTCTCATAGTCATGGTGACATAATGTCTGTTTATACAAATGATATTGATACGCTTCGCCAAATGATAAGTGAATCGATTCCACAGCTTTTTAACAGTATAATTATGCTGACCGGTGTTTTGATTTCTATGATTATATTAAATATACCGCTTACTATAGTTACAATCCTTATGGTTGGAGTCATGCTTTTTGTGACTAGAAAACTTTCCGGACTTTCAGGAAAGTATTTCCTGAAACAGCAGAAAAATATAGGCACTGTAAATGGTTATATAGAAGAAATGATGAGTGGACAAAAGGTTGTAAAAGTTTTTTGCCACGAAAATGAAAGTATTGAAAAATTTGATGAAATGAATGATGAACTTTATGATAGTGCATATAATGCAAATAAATATGCAAATATTATGATGCCATCTATGGCACAGCTTGGAAATGTAAGCTATGTCATTTGTACGGTTATTGGTGCAGTTATGGTACTTACAAGGTTTGCAATTGCAATTCCGTTTTCAGGATTCCATATTCTGACGGTAGGACGCCTGGCATCATTTTTGACATTTAATAAGAGTTTTAATATGCCTATAAATCAGGTTTCAATGCAAATGAATGCAATTATTATGGCACTTGCAGGGGCAGACAGAATATTTAAAATGCTAGATGAAGAACCAGAGACAGATGAAGGATATGTTACTCTTGTATATGCAGAAAAAAATCCTGATGGAACAATTCATGAGTCAGATAAACGAACGGGATACTGGGCGTGGAAGCATCATCATCAGGCTGATGGCACAATAGAGTATAAGGCACAGGAAGGCAGGCTGGTTCTTGATGGTGTAGATTTCGGATACATTCCTGATAAACAGGTTCTATACGATGTGTCATTACAAGCTGAGCCGGGACAGAAAATAGCATTTGTTGGCTCAACGGGAGCAGGAAAAACAACAATTACAAACCTTATAAACCGGTTCTATGATATACAGGATGGAAAAATCAGATATGATGGAATAAATATCAATAAAATAAAAAAGGCTGATCTCAGACAGTCGCTTGGTCTTGTTTTGCAGGAAACACATTTGTTTACAGCTACTGTTTTGGAAAATATCCGTTACGGAAGACTTGATGCAACGGATGAAGAATGTATAGCAGCAGCCTGTCTTGCAAATGCAGATACATTTATCAGACAGCTTCCTGATGGGTACGCAACACGACTTACGGGAGATGGCGGAAATCTGAGCCAGGGGCAGAGGCAGCTGCTTGCAATTGCCAGAGCTGCTGTTGCTGATCCGCCGGCACTTATTCTTGATGAAGCTACAAGTTCAATAGATACACGTACTGAAAAAATAGTAACAGCTGGAATGGATAATCTCATGAAAGGGCGCACAACATTTGTTATAGCGCATAGACTTTCCACAGTAAAGAATGCAGACCTTATACTTGTTCTTGAAAAAGGACATGTAATTGAGAGAGGTAACCATGAAGAACTGATGGCAGAACATGGAAAATATTATCAGCTGTACACGTAGAAAATGTGAATGTAATTGAACAATAATTGAAAAACAAGATACAAAATTAGAAATATAAAAAAATAAGATGCAGGAAAAGGTGTTTAACATTTATGAAATCATTTAAACCTTCAGAAATTGATACTGTAATATTTGATATGGATGGAACTGTTCTTGATACACTGGAGGACTTAAGAAATTCGTTAAATGAAATTCTTAGAAGTTATGAATATCCCGAACGTACGGTTGAAGAAGTGAGAGCTTTTGTAGGAAACGGAATAAGAAAACTTATAGAACGGGCAGTTCCGGAAGGCATATCAGAGAATAAATCAGAAATAGATTCAATGTTTCATGATTTCAGTGTTTATTATAATAAACACTGTATGGATAATACTGCACCATATAAGGGAATTATCCCATTAATGCATGAACTTAAGAGAGCTGGATATAAACTTGCAATTGTTTCAAATAAACCGGATGATGCAGTTAAAGAATTAAATCGGTATTTCTTTTCGGATGATATAAAAGTGGCTATAGGTGAAAAAAAAGGAGTAAGAAAAAAACCGGCACCAGATACAGTAATTGAAGCCCTCAGGGAACTTGGCAGTGAAAAAGAAAATTCAGTCTATATCGGAGATTCCGATGTAGATTTAAAAACAGCAGAGAGTTCTGAAATGCCATGCATATCCGTGCTGTGGGGATTTCGAAATAAAGATTTCTTATTAAAAAATGGAGCAGAGCATTTTGCCGAGAAAGCAGAAGATATAAAGTTAATTCTGAATATTGAGACAAAATGAATTGAATTTTGCAAAAAATAATTGATACATTGAATGATAAAAAACAAAGTAAAATAAAGACAGAATTCAGGAAAACCGGAAAGTGTGAATTTGTTTAAAAATATTTTATTTTTTCAGATTTTTATTTATGAATGTGCATAATTTCGTAAATGTTTCTGAACTGATATCATGTTCAATTTTACATGCATCTGAATCTGCAATTTCAGGATCAACGCCTATGCGTATAAAAAAATCTGACAGTGTTTTGTGCCGGGTATAAATTTTATCTGCAATTTCAAAACCTGAATCTGTAAGTGTAATCATGCCATCTTCATTAAATGATATATATCCGTTTTCACGCAGGCGCTTTGTGGCATAACTTACACTCGGCTTTGAAACATTAAGCTGATTTGCAACATCAATTGAACGAACATAACCCTTCTGTTCTTTAATCATCAAAATTGCCTCAAGATAATCTTCCGCTGACTGATGAATTTCCATTTTAAACACCTCCATAATTTTGAAACAATTCTAAATGATCATGAAAAATCCTGAACTGTATCTAATAAAAATCATTTGAACAATAGAACAAACTGATGTTAGCATAAATTAACTATTTGTTCAAATGTAAACATAAGTCATTACCCAGATATATCAAATTTCAGTTTGCAATATGAAATTATAGGCATATACAGGCTTGACCAGATATAAGCTCACAGATGTTTATAGGGATTGGAGATTTGTTGCAATTTTGTATTGTGAATGATAAAATTTAATTAATTAAACCTTGATCAGAGTGCCAAAAATTTATTCGGGAGGGGAACCTAAAATGAAAAAAGCAGAAGAAAATAAAAAATTTTCAAATTACGGGTTCACTCTTGTGGAACTGATAACTGTTCTGGTTATTCTTGCGATTCTTGCAGCAATCCTTGTTCCGTCACTGCTCGGATATATAAAAAAAGCAAGAAGTTCAAAGATTATCAATGAAGGAAATGCCTGTATGGAAGCATGTCAGGCATCATATGTCTATGCATATTCAAAAACAAATAAGTTTACATCGGGAACATACATTGATAATGATGGTACAAAAACTTCAAACTGCAGTTCTTTTTCAAACTTTGCATTGATAAACTGTAAAAAATCCGGTGCAAGTATTACCAATCCTAATAATGCAAATTATGGAAGTTCGTTTTTTGGTATTGAAATGATTGAATTATTTGGTAATGACTATTATGGAAATATTAATAGTGAGAGAACTGTAGATATTTATGGCGAAAACAAAAACGCTAAATCAATCAGTTCATACGTTAAAGATAAATATGCCTTTTTTACTGTGATAGATACTAAAGGCAAAGTACTTGAGTTTGATTATATGCGTTCAGGATATCTGTATATTTATAAAGATGGAAAAGCAAATGTGTACGATGCAGCAGATACAGATAAAAGTTTTGCTTATCAACTTAAACAAGGAAGTAATTATTTATTTAAAACAGTTGAGTAAACAATAAATATTATACATGCATCATGTAAGAGCCCATCCGGATATCCCCCACGGATGGGCTTTTATTAAACGTTGAGATCCCGACAATAACAAGTTTCAGTAAATACAGAAAGGAGAGTGGTGCTGATCCGGCAGCCTGATGGCGAATGGGTTTTTGCACCAGACAGAATATATATGGGATATATTGATTTGCACCTGCATCTGGATGGGTCAGTTTCATTTGCAACATTAAAAAAACTTGCAGTTATGCAGAATATTTCACTGCCTGAAAATCTGACGGCAGAAGATCTTTCAGTACCGGCTGACTGCAGAGATCTTAATGAATATTTAAGTAAATTTGATTTGCCGTGTAAACTTCTTCAGACAAAAGATGCTTTAAGCTTTGCAACGGAATGTCTTCTGTATGAACTGCAAAGCATTGGAATTACGTATACAGAAATACGGTTTGCACCTCAGAAGCATACAGAAAAAAATCTGACAGAGTGGGATGCAGCGATGGCTGTGCTTCATGGATACAATGTGGCAAAAAGTAAAGCAGATGTACCGGGTGCCAGATTCATCTTTTGCCTTATGAGGACGGATTATGGAAAATCAGGGGAATGCAGAACAGGTAAAAATAATACATATGATTATGAGAATGAATGCAGAAAAAATAAGGATAAGAATCTTGAAACAGTAGACATAGCCTGCACCATGAAAAAAAGAGGTAACGAGTTATGTGCCGGACTGGACCTTGCCGGAGCAGAGGGACTATATCCTACTGTGCAGTTTGAAGAAGAATTTTCAATTGCAAGGAAAAATGGTGTTCCATTTACCATACATGCAGGAGAGGCAGCATCTGCTGAAAGTATACGTTGTGCGCTTGATTTTGGAGCAAAGCGGATTGGTCATGGAGTGCGGGCTGTGGATGATGAGAGTCTGATGAAGCGGATTGCAAAGGAGGGAATTGTTCTGGAAATGTGTCCGACTTCAAATTTGCAGACAAAAGCAGTGCCATGTATGGAAAAATTTCCACTTGGTGAATTTATGAGACATAATATAAAATGCACAATAAATTCTGACAACATGACAGTTTCAGGAACGAACGTAGTCAAGGAATTTGAAATTTTAAAAAATCATGGATTCTCAGAGGAAATATTAAGTAAAATACAGGAGAATGCGGTACATTCATATCTTTGATTATATATTTATTAATAATTGAAATGCATTTTTTTACAAACTATAATGAATATGTTTTAATGTAAAAGAAAATGATTCAGAGAGGTATAAGCATGGAAGAAAATAAGCGAAACCCATATGCTCCAATTGATGACAATATGGAACAGCCTGGCGTAAACTACGGCGGACAGCCTGGCGCAAATTACGGCGGACAGCCTGGCGCAAATTACGGTG
>OBMA010000651.1_pt1 | contig 20744 bp, 22 predicted proteins | sample 1539141 | NCBI WGS metagenome assembly OBMA01 (sample SAMEA3991484, study PRJEB22521) | metagenome | biome: anthropogenic terrestrial biome; feature: sewage plant; material: raw primary sludge | place: Sweden | collected 2012-09-26
AAGGGCGAAAAATAGGGTTTCAAGAGCCCTGCAGCGGCAAGATTGCAGAGATTGCTCTCTGCAAGCACTGGCCGCATCACCGAAACCATCGAAATATCATGGGCGAAATCACTACGACCAGCAAAGTGCAAACCGATGGCATTGAGCAGATCAACCAAACCGTCGAACCAATGGATCCGGTCACGCAATCGAACGCCGCCCTGCGGCGTTTACTTTTTCACCGCCACCACGCGCAAGGCGGTGCTCTCCTTGACCTCTTCCATCACCACATAACTGTTGGATTGGGCGGGCACCGGCATTTGCGCCAAGATGGTGCCCAGCAAGCGGCGGTATTCGTTCATGCCGCCCAAGCGGGCTTTGATCAGGTAGTCAAAACGCCCGGCAATCAAATGGCACTCTTGCACCTCGGGGATGTGCGCCAGGGCATCGCGCACTTTTTTAAAAATCTGCTCGGATTTTTCGGTCAGGGTAATTTCCACAAACACCAGCAACGACCGCCCCAGCGCCTGCGGATTGATGCGCGCGTAATAGCCTGTAATCACCCCCAGCTGCTCCAGCCGTTTCACCCGTTGGGAACAGGGAGAAGTGGAAAGGCCGACACTTTCTCCCAGCTCGGTCATCGTCAAGCGCCCTTGCTGCTGCAGCAAGTCCAGAATGCGAAGATCTATGGTGTCCAATTCATACATTGCCGGTATTCACTCCAAAACCCATCATAAACAGAAATTATTTCTGCAATAAACCCTAAAAACAGAAAAATATAACCGACGATTTGGCTACAGTTGCAGCCGTTTTAATGTTACTGGAGACCTCCAAAATGAAAGTTGTCGTACTCGGCGCAGGCGTAGTCGGCGTAACCACCGCGTATTACCTGGCCCGTGCGGGGGCTGAAGTCACGGTCATTGACCGCAATGCCGGCCCGGCGCTGGACACCAGCTTTGCCAACGCAGGGCAAATTTCTTACGGCTATTCCACGCCTTGGGGGGCCCCGGGCATTCCGACCAAGGCCATCAAGTGGATGTTTGAACAGCACGCGCCGCTGGCCATTCGCCTCGATGGCAGCGCGTTTCAATTGAGCTGGATGAGCGCCATGCTCTACAACTGCTCGCCCGAGCGCTACGCCATCAACAAAGAGCGCATGCTGCGCGTCTCCAACTACAGCCGCCAGTGCCTGGCGCAGCTGCGGGCGGACACCGGCATCCAGTTCGAAGGGCGCAGCGCCGGCACGCTGCAGCTGTTTCGCTCGCAAAAGCAGGTGGAGCAAGCCCAGCGTGACATGGAGGTGCTCAAAGAATGCGGCATCGCCTACGAGCTGCTGGACAAAGCCGGGGTCTGCCGCGCCGAACCCGCCCTGGCGCAATCGCCCGCCCCCATCGCCGGCGGCCTGCGCCTGCCCGAAGATGAAACGGGCGACTGCTTTTTGTTCACCAACGCCTTGGCCAAGCTGGCCGAAGGCCTGGGGGTGCAGTTTCGCTGGAACACCGAAATCGACCAGCTGACGCAAGGCCCCGATGGCCGCATCAGCGGCGTGCGCATCCACAACGCAGACGGCAGCGCGGCCGAAACCCTGCAGGCCGATCGCTATGTGCTGGCCCTGGGCAGCTTCTCGCGCCCGCTGCTGCAATCGACCGGGCTGGATTTGCCGATTTACCCGGTCAAGGGCTATTCGCTGACGATTCCCATCGTGAACGAAGCCCTGGCCCCAGTCTCCACCGTGCTGGACGAGACGTACAAAATCGCCGTCACCCGCTTTGACCAGCGCATCCGCGTCGGTGGCATGGCCGAGCTGGGCGGCTTTGACCGCCAGCTGCGCCCCCAGCGCCGTGCCACGCTGGAGATGGTGGTCGGCCAACTCTTCCCCGGCGGCGATCTGCCCAAGGCCGAGTTCTGGACGGGCCTGCGCCCCATGACCCCGGACAGCACCCCCATCATCGGCAAAACCCCGATTGCCAACCTCTACCTCAACACCGGCCACGGCACCCTGGGCTGGACCATGTCCTGCGGCAGCGGCAAGCTGGTGGCCGACATCGTGCTGGAGCGCGCCGCCGACATCAGCACCGAGGGGCTCTCGGTCGAACGCTATATGCGTGCAGGCAAAGTCTGCACCCGCGCTGCATGAGCCGCCCGGCCTGGGTCGAGATCGACCTTGCCGCCCTGCAAGCGAACTACGCTGCCGCCAAAAAAGCCCATGGCGGGCGGGTGTTTGCCGTGCTCAAAGCCAACGCCTACGGCCACGGTGCCCTGGCCTGTGCCCAGGCGCTGGCCACAGCCAGCCCCCCTGCCGATGCCTTTGCCGTGGCCTTTGTCGAAGAAGCCCTGCCGCTGCGCGCCGCCGGCATCACCCAGCCCATCTTGGTGCTGGAAGGGGCCTTTGCGGCCGACGATGTCCAGCTGGCCGCCCAGCACCAGCTGTGGCTGGTGGCCCACCAAGCGCAGCAACTGCAGCTGATCGAGCAGCATGCCGGGGCCGCGCTGCACATTTGGCTCAAAGTGGATAGCGGTATGCACCGCGTAGGCTTTGCACCGCACGACATTGCCGCCGCCCACGCCCGTTTGGCGGCGCTGCCCCAGGTGGAAAAGGTGAGCTTTCTCACCCACCTGGCCCGGGCCGATGAGCTGGACACCCCCGCGCCCACCGAGGCGCAATTGCACGCTTTTCACACCGCCACCGCCAATCTGGCCGGCTGGCGCAGCATCAGCAACTCGGCCGCCATCCTGGCCTGGCCCCAAGCGCACCAGGACTGGGGGCGCGCAGGCATCATGCTGTACGGTGCCGCGCCGTGCGCCAGCAGCACCGCGCTGCAGCCAGTCATGGCGTTGAAAAGCCGCATTTTTGCCCAGCGCTGGCTGGAAGTGGGCGACAGCCTGGGCTATGGCGCTGCCTTCACCGCCACCCAGCGCACCCGCGTGGGCCTGGTGGCCATGGGCTACGCCGACGGCTACCCGCGCACCACGCCCAATGGCACGCCCGTGGCCATTGACGGCCACCTCAGCCGCACCATTGGCCGCGTCTCCATGGACATGATGACGGTGGACTTGACCGATCTACCGGGCGTTGGCCTGGGCGCAGAAGTGCAGCTGTGGGGCCCACAGGTGGACATCAACACCATCGCGGCCGCGAACAACACCATCGCCTACGAGCTGATGTGCCACGTGCAGCGCGTGCCCAGGGTGTACCGGTAAGCCCTCTGCCCCCATAAAAAAAGCCCTGCCGTTGTTGATGGCAGGGCTTTTTATTGAGGCCAAAACTGGATTTTTGCGATTTTTGACGACTTTTAGTGGTTTTTATCGGTTTTAAAAACTTCTAACCGTCTACGGCAGCGCCGGCAGCGGCCCACCGCCAAACTGTGCAAAGCAGGTACGCAGAATGTGAAAGTGGTCTTCAAAGAACTGCGGCTCCAGCTGCCACAGCTCTTGAAGCGGCACCCAATCGGCCGCCGCTGCATCGTCGCCGCCATTGACTTCGGGCAGGGTGTCGCCCGGCAGGTGCAGCACGTAAACGTGGGTAATGGTGCGCCCGCGCAGGCTGCGCTCGGGGTGGTCAAAAACGCGCACGCCTTGCAAGGCCGCTTGCCAGTCCTCGGCGCTCAGGGCCAGGCCGGTTTCTTCCTGCAGCTCGCGCTGGGCCGAGGCCTGCAGGGTATCGCTCTGCTCTAAAAAACCACCGGGCAGGGCCAGCAGGCCTTTGCCGGGGCTGTGACCGCGCTGCACCAGCAGCACATGCTTGGCGCACACCACCAGGGCATCCACGGTGACAAACACCGGCGCAAACGGGGCCCCCGCCCAGGCTGCGCGGTAGGCGGCCAGGGCCTGGGCTTCTTCGCGCACCGCAGCGTAGGCGGGGGTCTCGCGCCAGGTGGTCAGCGCTTGCAACACCGGCTCGGGCAGGGCGGCGGCCAAGGCGGCCTGCACCTGCTCGGCCGGCTGCTCATCCAAATTCCACAACAGCGCACGCAGCGGCGTGGCATCCACCGCGCCCTGGCGGGGCAGTTCAATGGCTTTCCACTTCGGGAAGTGGCGCAAATACGCACTGCTGGCATCTTTTTCGTGGCTGATCAGGCCCATGCTGACCCCCATGGGCGGCACCAAGGCTTCCACCCAGCGCTGCACTTCGGCCACCCACTGGGGCAGATCGTAGTAATCGCGGATGGGCACAAACTGCACCCGGCCCTTCATGCGGGTGGGCAGGCAGTCGTCGATCATTTTGCGCCGCTCTTCCCACACCCACGGGTTCTTGGGGCTGCGGGCCTGGTGGGCGCTGCCCAGCACCACAATGACCTGCTGGGCCACTTGCAGCGCCTGCTCCAGCAAGGCCAGGTGCCCATTGTGAAACGGTTGAAAGCGGCCAATCAGCACCGCAGTGTGCACTTGATACATCGTCAAACCCTGAAAATAAGAATAGCTTTCTCCGCTGATTAAATAACAATTTCACCGTCTTTTAACCATGAAATCCTTTATTAACAAGCGGAAAAAGCTATGAATGAAGAGGTTTTACAAACCAGCCGCTGCACGCAAAACTGGAGCTTTGTGGTCTGCGTTCACATTGCTGCGCAATATGAACTTCGCCCCAAAGCGGCTGTGCCCGCTGGCGCGGGCGCTGGTTTTACAAACCAGCCGCTGCACGCAGCGCAGCCGCTTTGTCGGTGCGCTCCCAGGTGAATTCGGGCTCTTCGCGGCCGAAGTGGCCGTAGGCGGCGGTTTTGGCGTAAATGGGGCGCAGCAGGTCCAGCATTTGGATGATGCCTTTGGGGCGCAGGTCAAAGTGCTCGTGCACCAGCTTGGCGATCTGCTCATCCGGAATCACCCCCGTGCCTTCGGTATAGACGGTGATGTTCATGGGCCGCGCCACGCCAATGGCGTAGGCCACTTGCACCTGGCACTGGCGCGCCAGTCCGGCAGCCACCACGTTTTTCGCCACATAGCGGGCGGCGTAGGCGGCGCTGCGATCGACCTTGGTCGGGTCTTTACCGCTGAACGCGCCACCGCCGTGCGGGCAAGCGCCGCCGTAGGTATCGACGATGATCTTGCGCCCGGTCAAACCGCAGTCGCCCTGCGGGCCACCGACCACAAAACGGCCTGTGGGGTTGATCAGGTATTGGGTGTTTTGCAGCCACTCTTTGGGCAGCACGGGCTTGATGATTTCTTCAATGATGGCTTCGGTGAACGAGGCCTTCATCTTGGTGGCCGACTCCGACTGGTCCGGGCTGTGCTGGGTGGACAGCACCACGGTGTCAATGCTGTGCGGCTTGCCATCGACGTAGCGCATGGTCACTTGCGATTTGGCATCGGGGCGCAGAAAAGGCAGGCGGCCATCTTTGCGCAGCTGGGCCTGGCGCTCGACCAGGCGGTGCGCGTAGTAGATGGGCGCAGGCATCAGCGTGTCGGTCTCGTCGCAGGCGTAGCCAAACATCAGGCCCTGGTCGCCCGCGCCGGTGTTCAGGTGGTCGTCGCTGGCGTGGTCCACGCCCTGGGCAATGTCGTTGCTTTGCTTGTCGTAGGCCACCAGCACGGCGCAGCCTTTGTGGTCGATGCCGTACTCGGTGTTGTCGTAGCCAATGCGCTGGATGGTGTCGCGCGCCACTTGGATGTAATCGACATGCGCGTTGGTGGTGATTTCACCGGCCAGCACCACCAGCCCGGTGTTGGTCAGCGTCTCTGCGGCCACGCGCGAGACGGGGTCTTTGGCCAGGATGGCATCGAGGATGGCATCCGAAATTTGGTCTGCTACTTTGTCGGGATGGCCTTCGGAAACGGATTCCGAGGTGAAGAGAAAGTCGTTCGCCATTGAATAAACTCCTATGCTTGGGCAATCGCGTTGCCGAGGCTGGAAAGCTTGGCGAACGCTTTAGCAGTTTTATTTAACGTCGCTCTGCAAGTTGCTCTATTAACTCAGCGACGGCGGCCATTCTAATGCACACCCTGTTTCGCTTTTTTTCTGTATTGCCTTTGGGGCTGGCGCACGGCATCGGTGCGCTACTGGGCTGGTTGGCCTGGCTGCTCTCGCCCACCTACCGGCGCCGCTTTGCGGCCAACAGCGCCCAGGCGGGCTATGCCTTTGACGAGGTCAGCCCCGCCATTGGCCATGCCGGGCGCATGGTCACCGAGCTGCCGCGCCTGTGGCTCAAAGACACCCCGGTCAATCACACCCATGGTGCCGAGGTGGTCGAGGCCGCCTGGGCCCGTGGCAAAGGCATCGTGTTTTTAACCCCGCACCTGGGCTGCTTTGAGCTGTCGGTGCAAGGCGCGGCCGCGCGCTGGTCGGCGCAGCATGGGCCAATCACCATCCTTTACCGCCCGGCCAAGCAGCCCTGGCTGGCGCAGATGATGCTCAGCGCCCGCAACCGCAGCGGCATCGAGGCCGTGCCCACCACCCTCTCGGGCGTGCGCCAAATGATCAAGGCCCTGCGCAAAGGCCAGGCCGTGGGCCTGCTGCCCGACCAGGTGCCGCCCGACGGCCAAGGCCAGTGGGCACCCTTCTTTGGCCAACCGGCCTACACCATGACCCTGGCCGCCCGCCTGGCCCTGCAAACCGGCGCCACGGTGGTGCTGGCGCGCTGCGAGCGCCTGTCCTGGGGCCGGGGCTTTGACCTGTATTTTGAAGACCTGCCCAGCCCCCTGCCCGCCGAGATGGACGCGGCCGTACTGCACCTGAACCAAGCCATGGAACACCTCATCCGCCAATGCCCGCAGCAATACCTGTGGGGCTATGGCCGCTACAAACAACCACGCCAAGCGGCCCCCGCCACACCGGGAGAGGGCGCATGAACACCAGCCGCCTGGGCCTGGCCCTGATGCACCTGCTGGCCAAACTGCCGCTGCCCGTGCTGCGCGGCATCGGCTGGGGGGTTGGCCGCCTGCTGTTTATCCTGGCCGCCCCCCGGCGCAAGATTGCGCTGCGCAATCTGGAGCTGTGCTTTCCCGAGGTGCCCGCTGCCCAGCGCCGCGCCTGGGCCAAAGAAACATTTGTGGTGTTTTGCCAAACCTTTATCGACCGCAGCTGGCTGTGGTTTGGCAGCGAAGCCCTGGTGCGCAGCCGCGTGCAACTGACCGGTGCCCTGCACGAGCTGGAGGGCGACACCGCCACCATCGTCTTTGCGCCGCACTTTTACAGCATGGACGCAGGCGGCCTGGCGCTGCCGCTGAACACGCCGCGCGAGTTCACCTCCATCTTCGCCACCAACCCCGATCCCGTGCTCGATGCCTGGTTCATGGCCGGTCGCCAGCGCTTTGGCAAGGTGCGCATGCTCAACCGCGCCGATGGTGTCAAACCCATCATCCAATGCCTGCGCAAAGGCGGCTTGCTGTACCTGCTGCCGGACATGGACTACGGCCCCAGCGATTCGGTTTTTGTGCCCTTTTTTGCCGTGCCCGATGCGGCCACCATCCCCTCGCTGTCGCGCTTTGCCCGCCTGGGCAAGGCCAAGGTCGTCGCCCTGTACAGCCGCATGACCCCCCAGGGCTATGTGGCCGAACTGACCCCCGCATGGGACAACTTCCCCACCGACGACCATGTGGCCGACACCGCCCGCATGAACCGCGAGCTGCAGGCCGCCATCCGCACCATGCCCGCGCAGTACTACTGGGTACACAAGCGCTTTAAAACCCGCCCTGCGGGGCAGGATTCTTTGTACAAGTGAGCTGTTAGCGCTTTGATTTATTGGTTTTTAGATTAAAAACAGCTTAAAAATCACTATGTATCAGCGTAAACAGCTATTCATTCTGATCTAACGGGGCTTCATCCAGCGCCGGCGGCTCTTGCTCATCGTCCGCCGCCTGCGCGTCCACGGCAGCGCCACCTTGCGGGTGGCACCACTGCCACAGCAGTTGCGCCACCTCGTCCACACCCTGTTTTTTCAGCGCCGAAAACAAGCGCACCTCACCACCGCCGGCATTGAGCCGCATGATGGACAGCGCCTTGGCCTGCTCAGCGCGCGTGAGCTTGTCGGCCTTGGTCAGCAGCACCAAAAACTTCAGCCCCTGCTCCACCCGGGGGCGCAGGGCATCGAGCAGCGCCTCGTCCAACTCGGTCAGGCCCAGGCGCGGATCGCACAGCAGCACCACCGCCGTCAGGCTCTCGCGCTCCATCAGGTAGTTCAGCATCACGCGCTGCCAGCGCTCTTTATCGCTGCGCGAAACGGCCGCGTAGCCATAGCCGGGCAGGTCGGCCAGCACCGCATCGGTCACCCCCTGCTTGCCCAAAGAAAACAGGTTGATGTGCTGTGTGCGCCCCGGTTTCTTCGAGGCAAAAGCCAGCTGTTTTTGCTGCGTCAGCGTATTGATCGAGGTCGATTTGCCCGCATTGGAGCGACCCACAAAGGCGATTTCTGGCACAGTGACTGGGGGCAATTGTTGTAATTGCGCAGCAGTGGTTAAAAACCGTGCTGTGTGCATCCAACCCATGGCTGTCTTGGGGGTTACCGGGTCAAATTCTTGACCAGCGGCAAAGGTGGGGGTGTTTGTTGTCATAGGGTATTAGGAATATCCAGGAGCCTCATTGTAGAATCCGGCCGTTTTTGCTGACATAACCAGACTATTTACTATGAAGCTGCTTGCCTCCCTGCTGACCGCTGCCGTTGTGGCAGCACCCGCTTTCTCCGCCGCCGCTGCAGACTTGGCCAAAGGCCAAGAAACCTACGGCGGCGTGTGCATCGCCTGCCACGGCGAAGCTGGTAAATCCGTGCTGCCGGAAAACCCGGTGCTGGCCCAGCAGCATCCCGAGTACCTGGTCAAGCAATTGAGCGAATACAAAAGCGGCAAACGCAACAACGCCATCATGCTGGGCATGGCCGCCATGCTCTCTGACGAGGACATGAAAAACGTCAGCGCCTACCTGGCCCAGCAAAAAGCCGATCCCGGCGCAGCCACCGACAAAGACCTGGTTGCCTTGGGCGAGAAAATCTACCGAGGCGGCATCCAGGATCGCAACATCGCCTCCTGCGCCGGCTGCCACAGCCCCAACGGGGCCGGCATTCCTGCGCAATATCCGCGCCTCTCGGGCCAACACGCCCAATACATCGTCACGCAGCTGAACCAATTCCGTGATGGCACCCGCGACAACAACCAGCAAATGACCGATGTCGCGGCCAAACTCAACGACAAAGAAATCAAAGCCCTGGGCGAATACATCGCTGGCTTGAAATAAGCCATTGGCAAAGCCCCGCCCACCACGGGGAACTTCGTCAGCACAATAAACTCAACACGGGCGGCGCCTTAATTTTGCAAGGCCCCGCCCGTTTTCCGTACTGCCTGTCCATGCCTGACTCCCCCCTTCGCCAACGGTTGCGCAGCTTTTTTGAGCTGGTATCGTCCATGCGCTTTGCCATCGCGCTGCTCACCGTGATTTGCATCGCCTCGGTGATTGGCACAGTGCTGCAGCAGCATCAACCGATCAACAACTACGTCAATCAATTCGGCCCTTTTTGGTCGCAACTGTTTTTGGCGCTGAAACTCAACGCCGTTTACAGCGCCTGGTGGTTTTTGATCATTCTGGCTTTCTTGGTCATCAGCACCAGCTTGTGCTTGACACGGCACACGCCCAAATACTTGGCGGACCTGCGCAACTTCAAGGAAGACATCCGCGAAAAAAGCCTGCAAGCCTTCAACCTCAAGGCGCAGGCTGATTTGCCAGAATCAAGCCAAGCGGCAGCCCAGCGCATTGGCCAAGGCTTGGTGCAACTGGGCTGGCGCGTCAAAGTGCAAGAGCGCACCACGGCCAACGGCACTGGCTTCATGGTCGCCGCCAAAAAAGGTGCGGCCAACAAGCTGGGCTATATCGCCGCCCACACCGCCATTGTGCTGATTTGCCTGGGCGGCCTGCTCGATGGCGATTTAATCGTTCGTGCCCAAATGTGGCTGGGCGGCAAAACGCCTTTTAATGGCTCGGGCCGTATTTCTGAAGTCATCGACCAGCACCGCCTGTCGGTGACCAATCCCACCTTTCGGGGCAATCTGCCCGTGGCCGAAGGCACCCAGGCCGACACCGCCATCTTGAGCCAGTCCGACGGCGTGCTGCTGCAGCCCCTGCCCTTCTCGGTCGAGCTGAAAAAATTCATCGTTGAGTATTACGACACCGGCATGCCCAAGTTGTTTGCCAGCGAAGTCATCCTGCACGATTACGAAACCGGTGAAGCCATCCCCAAGCGCATCGAGGTCAATCACCCCGCCAGCCACCGAGGGATCGAGATTTACCAATCCAGCTTTGACGACGGTGGCTCGAAGATCAAACTCAGCGCGGTGCCCTTCAGTGCCACCACGAAGCCGTTTGAAATCCATGGCATCGTCGGCGAAAGCACCACGTTGGCCGATTTTGATGGCAGCCCGGTCACACTGGAATTCACCCAGCTGCGCACCATCAACGTAGAAAACTTCAGCAACCGCGAAGGCGCAGCCGTCGATGTCCGCAAGGTGGACCTGCGCAGCATGCTCGATAGCCGCACTGGGGCCGGCCACAAAACCGGCACCGAGAAAAAGCTGCGCAATATTGGCCCCAGCATTGGCTACAAACTGCGCGACAGCGCCGGCCAGGCGCGCGAATACCAAAATTACATGCTGCCCACCGATATGGAAGAAGAAGGCAACTCTGTCTTTCTGTTGGGCGTGCGTGAGACCGAAGCCGAGCCATTTCGCTATCTGCGCGTGCCCGCCGATCCCGAGGGCAAGATGGACACCTTCTTGCGCCTGCGCCTGGCCCTGCTGGACCCGGCCCAGCGTGAGGCCGCTGTGCGCAGCTATGCCAACAACGCGACCCCCACCGAACGCCCCGACCTGCGCGATGCCCTGGCCGAATCGGCCTTGCGCATTGCCATTTTGTACGCCGGCACCGGTAACCGCGAAAAACCCGACGGCGGCCTGCAGGCACTGGGCAAATACCTCGAAGACAGCGTCCCCGAGTCTGAGCGCGAACGCGCCAGCGAAGTGCTGCTGCGCATTTTGAACGGCATCCTGTTTGAGCTGACCCAGCAACTGCGCAGCCAGGCGCAACTTCCCCCGCTGCAAGTCACTCCGGAAACCCAGCGCTTTATGGCCCAAGCGGTGTTTGCCTTGAGCGATGCCCAGTACTACCCGGCCCCGGCCGCCTTTATGCTGGAGGACTTTGACCAAGTGCAAGCCAGCGTCTTCCAAGTGGCCCGCGCACCGGGAAAGAAGGTGGTGTACTTGGGCTGCTTCTTCCTCATCGTTGGCATTTTTGGCATGCTCTACGTGCGCGATCGGCGCTTGTGGGTCTGGCTGGCCCCTCAAGCCGAGGCCGCCCAAAACACCCATGCCACCATGGCCATGTCGTGTAACCGTAAGCTTATCGATATTGACCGCGAATTTGCGCAATTGAACCACCAGCTGCTCGGGGCTGCGGCCCCGACAACGGCTCCTACGGCCTCAGAGGTTTGAATGAACACCATCACTGCCACCCCCGCACCCCCCTCTAGCACCGCTCCTAAAACCATGGACCTCAATCCTGGTTTTATGGCCCGACGCAATGTTTGGGATTGGCTTTTTGCCCTGATTTTGCTGGCCGGCACAGTCTTCGCCTGGGTGCAATACGACAGTGCCATGGATGTGTACGAAAAAGGCATTTTGCTGCTGACCACCCCCAGCCTGATCGCCATGGGCTGGTTTTGGCGGCCGCTGCAAAAGCTCATGCTCACTGTCGGCGGCCTGTCGCTGCTGGCCATTTGGCTTTACCACGGGCCCGATGGCGTGGCGCACCTAGACCGAGCCGAAGCCGTGTTTGGCCTGAAGTACTTTCTTTCCAGCCAATCGGCCATCTTGTGGATGGGCGTTTTGTGCTTTATCGCCACCGCGTTTTACTGGGTGGCCTTGTTTGCCAAAGGCGAACAAAACGCCTTTGGCCGCATTGCCAGCACCATGGTCTGGGTTGCGGTCACCCTGGCACTGGTCGGCACCATGGTGCGCTGGTACGAAAGCCACCTCATGGGCCCGGACATCGGCCACATTCCGGTGAGCAACCTGTACGAAGTTTTCGTCATGTTCATCTGGATGACGGCCCTGTTCTACCTGTACTACGAAGACCAGTACGCCACCCGCGCACTGGGTGGCTTTGTGATGCTGGTGGTCAGCGCTGCTGTGGGCTTTTTGCTCTGGTACACCGTGGCCCGTGAAGGCCAAGAGATCCAGCCCCTCATCCCCGCTTTGCAAAGCTGGTGGATGAAGCTGCACGTACCGGCCAACTTTATCGGCTATGGCACTTTTGCCATTGCCGCCATGGTCGCCTTTGCCTACTTGATCAAACAGCAGGCCACCGAGACCAAATGGTACAAACTGGCCCCCCTGTGGCTGCTGGGCGTGGCGCTGTGCTTTGAACCGCTGGCCTTCCGCCAGTCACAAGCAGGTGGCAGCAGCTACTGGATTGTGTATGCCGGTATCTCGGCCTTGATCGTCGGCGGCATCTTGGCGCTGCGCAAGCCCATTGCCGAGCGCTTGCCCTCGTTTGAAATCCTCGACAACGTGATGTACAAATCCATCGCTGTGGGTTTTGCCTTCTTCACCATTGCCACCGTGTTGGGCGCACTGTGGGCTGCGGATGCCTGGGGCGGCTACTGGAGCTGGGACCCCAAGGAAACGTGGGCGCTGATCGTCTGGCTGAACTACGCCGCCTGGCTGCACATGCGCCTCATGAAAGGTCTGCGCGGCACGGTGTCGGCCTGGTGGGCGCTGGTGGGTCTGGCCGTCACCACTTTCGCCTTTCTGGGGGTGAACATGTTCCTCTCGGGTTTGCACAGCTACGGCGAGCTGTAAGCCCAGCACAGGCAGGATCAAAGGCGCACCCTCTGGCTGCGCCTTTTTTTACGACCAGGGTTTGGGCATACTCGGCGGCTTGACTGGCCAAGGAGACACCATGACCGAATTTGTTTTAAGCAGCCCCGACATTCCCACCGGTGGCACCATCCCACAAATCTTTGAATTCAACAGCTTTGGCTGCACAGGGCGCAATGAATCGCCCACCTTGTGCTGGAGCGGCACCCCGGCCGGCACGCAAAGCCTGGCACTGACGGTGTACGACCCCGATGCCCCCAGCGGCAGTGGCTGGTGGCACTGGATGGTCATCGACTTGCCCGCCAACACCACCAGGCTGCAGCCCAATGCGGGCACCGCTGGCAGCACCACCCTGCCCACTGGCGCACGCCAGATTCGCAACGATTACGGCAGCTTTGCCTGGGGCGGTGTCTGCCCACCACCGGGCGACAAACCGCACCGGTATGTGTTCACCGTCCACGCCCTGTCCGTGCCCAAACTGGACGTTCCGGACGATGCGACTGCCGCCCTGGCCGGCTTCATGATCAATGCCAACGCCATTGCCACGGCAAGCTTTACCGCGCACTACGGGCGCTAAACAGCGCTGGTTCAAGCACCACGGGCAGTTGCAGGCTGCCCGTGCCTGTTCCCGCAGTGGAGGTGGAGAAGGTGGGGTGAGGCTGTTTACCCGTAGGCAACCATGCGAAACCTGACGCGATCAACAACCTCTCTGAACTGTTCCATCAGTCGCTCCTCCAAGGTCTCAACATCGAGACCGTTCCAGTTCAGTCGTGGCGTTTCGACCATCGTTATCCCGGTGGCCGTCTGGATTCGGGCTTTTTGGTTATGGCTATAAGTTTCTGAAGTCCATTGGGACAGCCGTTGCCACGCACGCTCGATTTGGCTCTCGGTGAATTCGCTCAGAGATTCGGCTCGACGTGCTAACTCGGCAGCGGCGTCTGTCGGGAACAGTGCCTTGCCCTGGTCGAAAGCGTTCCAGATGTGGTGCGAGATGTGTGCCTGATGCTGGAAATGGAATGTCTCGACCGAGGGCAGTGAAGTGAAATCCTGGCCAAGCTTCATTTTTACGACAAAAGCGCGCTGCTGTTCAGGTCGAGGCAGCGGCTGCCAGCCAACGATATGCACTGGACCCAGCGCATCATCAGTGCCGTCCCTGGCAGTCATGAGCGCTGGGGTGATTCGGTACATCACCCCAGACACTTTGTCGGAGGCGACAGGCTGGTACTGGCCGTCTTCATGGCTCCACGTGCAGGTAGCGAAAAAACAGGCCACATCGAAGTTGCTGGTGACGTCCAGCATATCGGTGGCCAGGCCATAGTGTTGCGCGAGTCCCTCTCGGTCGACGTACAGGGGCGAATCCCAAAGCCTTATCCGCTCAGCCAAGCTCACCATCGGGTGCTCGCCAATGGCATCCTCGAAGGCAATACGGCGGCACAGGGCCAAGAACAGCTCCTCGACTTTCTCTAGCCTGGACAGCGTAGGGACACAGCGCGGATACACCTGTGTCTGACCCCGGTACATCTGCATCGAAAACTCAGTGCCAGAGATCAATCGGATGTAGCCATTCGCGTCGGCAACGGCATGCAGGCCTTCCAAATCATCGGTGACTGGGCCGGCAGCGTGGCCAAAAAGGTGGATCTGTCGGCCGGTGTTGATTGCCGGGATCGCGAGCCGGTCACGGAGTTCGTCAAGGTTGGGCAGGATAGGCATTCTGCGAAGCTCACGACGGAATCAGGCGAAATTCCATCGGGGTCGGAATTGCGCTGAGTTCGCCATGGCTGAATTGCCAGTGCATCGTCTTGACGTTTGGATAGTAAGCGCGCAAGAGTTGCATGATCGCGCCCCAGTGCTCACCATCCGTACGGACAAGTGGACGCGCTTCAGAACCTCGCCCAGAACTGGAAGCGCGCCAGATTTTGGTGCCAGCAAGCGAATTTCTTTTTCGTGCGACCAGTCGGTGTGTTTGATTGATGCGGCTCGTGTTGCAGCACGGCATCCCCATTCTCGTCTGACTTCCTCTTCAAGTGACAGTTGGTGCAAAGCATCAAGGCTGGCGTCGGGATGCTCCTGGGCGAGTTCAAGGAAGACATGGCGCCAGTCCTCAGCACGGTTATGAACGCGCGCCTCGCCGTGGTACTGCACGTCCGTTGCGCAGAGTTGATGACGATCAACGATCTCCTGGCTCCATTCCAGCTCGAAGCAAACGCCGGACGCGTTATCGGCATAGTAGGCCCACATCGCTTGGTGATCTGGGCGTTGCGCTGCCGAGAAAATGCCGATCTGTTCTGTGAAAGCCTGTAGGCGCTGGCACTCCCGAGCGTGAGCTTCCGCCATTTCAGCCATGCCACGCTGGTCAAAATCGAGAACCGGGCCACCACGCTGCTGACTAATTTCGCTGTAGGTCTGTGCCATCACCCGACTGAAATCCTCCGGCGTGGCGTGGTCGTACTTGGCCTCAAGGGTATCGTTGAGTTCCGACGGTTTGGCGAAATACAACGTGCCTTCTGCCAGGCATCGAAGCGCGGCCGACGGAGTGCGGTATTTGAAGCCGGTCAGCGGGGTAGTCATGGATCTGAACTCAATACGGTTTTCGTTCTCGGGAGAGAAATCGATCATAGCTATCCTCCACCGGCTCCTCGTCCTCATCGCGCCGCCAGCGCTTCTCCGCCTCCGGCATCACCAGCAAGGTCAGCGTGTAGCCGTAGTTGCCGGCCACTTTGGTCATGCCTCATGCCGTCAATTCGATGCGCAGGTTCTTGCCCAGTGCTTTGGCGGCACTGGTGAGCGTGGTGAGAGTCAGGCTGGTGTCGGTCTCATCGAGCAGGCGGTTGAGCGCTGCCCGACTGGTGTGCATCTTCTCGGCCAGCGCGGTCTTGGTCAGATGTTGGGCTTTCATCTCTTGCGCAATCTGCCAGGCGACGACCCGTTTGATCGCCACAGCGGTGGTTTCTTCCAGTACCGCTTCTTCAGCTAGGAAATCATCAACGCTGCTGCCGATGTGCTTGTTCATGAGGCGCTCCTGAGTTGTTGCAGACGCCGCTTGGCGACGTCGAGTTCTTCGGGGGGTGTAGCTTGGGACTTCTTGATGAAGCCGTGCAGTAACACCATCGTGTGGCCGACCACGGTGAACAGAACCCGGGCGATCCGATCCATGAGGTGAATGCGAACCTCCCACAAGTCTTTGGCCAGTTTACGGACCAGGGGCATACCAAGCGGCCAGCCGAACTGCACCGTCTTGATGTCTTCGCCGATGGTGCGGCGCTCGCTCGCCGGTAACGTCTTCAGCCATTCCCGCACAGGCTCATTGCCGCTGTCGGTAGCGAAGAAGCGGACATCCAGAATAGGCGTGTTCATGCCCATGAATGTACCAATGTTGGAACGAAAAGGCAATGCGCCTCTATGGATACCAAATCCGCAAATGTGCGAATTTCCCACGCGCTGCACTGGCCTGGACAATAAAAAGGACACCCACTTTAATTGCCTAAATAGATCGAGCTGGCCGCCCACCGCCAGCAGCGCTGCCTGCGTGGCCTGGCGGCCGCCAAGAGGGTGTTTGAGGCCAAGGCTGCCTAAGCAGGGTGCTGCAGCCTGGGAAATAAATAAGGGACAGCCCCCCGGTTGTGTCTGGCTTAGCCACCATCTGCGCACTTCCTCGCGCTATACCTCAGTGATATCGGGGCCCCCTCCGACATCACACCCCCTTGCGGGGGTGTGATGCTTCCCACGCAGCCCATCCCAAGGTTGCATCCCTTTAACCCGCCGCACCAGCGGAGGACATATTTGACATCGACGCCTGAGAGGCGCGTCGGGACTTGAGGCCAGCTACTAATACGAGCTGACGCGGCACACCCCATGAGGTGTGCCTTTGAACCAGGCCCAAACTCTTGCGCGCTTAAGCGAGCGCCATGCACACATTGCTATATCTGAACCGGATCGCACCACCCGCCAATGCATCCAGCAAACCCTGGGCGATTCAGTGAAGGCAAACCGGGCCGCACATCTCAGCAATTGTGCTGAGGTGTGCTCAACACTATGAAAACAAGCTGATAGATAGCGTAGTTTTTTCTGCCCTGCATACGCGCACTGTGGAAAGGGTTGCTGCGGCAGCCCTTTTTTATTCTTCCGCCCCAAGCTGCGCCACCAGGGCCGCATCACACCCCACCCCCGCCGCAATCCAGCGCCGCGCCAGCCATTGACGCAACTGCCCCAGCCTGCCCGTGGGGGCATCGCTGATGGCCCCACACAGGTAGCGCTGCTGCGCCTCACTCCAGCGCAATGCCACACAGGCACCGATGCGCTTGCGCGATAGCACCATGCCCAGCGGGCACGGCTCCAGCAGGCAGCACAGCCCGCAGCCGTTGCAGGGTGTCCCCAGCGCCGGTTGGGGCGGTGCATCGGGGTGGATATGGGCCAAGGTGGTGTGGCGCATAAGGCGGGCGCAGCGCTTTTATGCGGTGGTCACCGGCCCGTGGTTGATGGCCGTGAGCGCTTCATTCACCGCAAAAATACGGCTGCGGATGTCGCGCACCCCGGCCTGCGTTAGGCGCTGGCTGTGCATGTTCAGATACGCCTGCGCCTGTTCCTGCGTGTCGAACAGGTACACGCCGCCAGCCTCTTGGGCCTGGGCGTTTTCCGTCCAGATTTTCCAGCGCATGCCGGGTTCTTGGTTGATGCTGTGCGCCAGATCGGTGAAGGCTTGCACCATCGCCGCGCCAAACGGGCCGGGCATGGGGAAATCGACTTGTAAGAGGTAGGGCATCAAAAAGATCCTTGGTGAAATGCAATCAACAGCTTTTGGCGCGTGAGGTGTTCAGCCAGCAGGCGGCGCAGTTCGGGGGCGCTGAGGGTGTCCAATTGCTGGAGCAAGGTGGTGGCAGTCAAAGGCATAGGGGGAGTGTTGCGAGGGAATGACGACGGGTCAGCGCAATTGCGTGCGGATAAGGTATTCATCAAACATTGGCACGGTAAAGGCGATGTCTCCGTGCGAGGGGCTGTAGATCATGCCTTTGCTAATGATTTGCGAGCGGCATGGTCCAAGGCTTTTTGGGTCTTCACCCAATTTTTCCGCAACTTCAGACGACCTGTAGGGGCCGGGGCCGAGTTGGGCCATGGCAAATACATACGAACGCTCTTTAGGTGTTAAGCGGTCAAAGCGAACCTTAAAAAAACCATCATCGAGCCGCAGGATGGCGGCTTTGGCGGCAGCCTGGGTGTCTTGCAGTGTGATGCTGAAGCCTTGTGCTGTATTCCATGACTGGTAGCCCCACTCCTGGAGAAAATAGGGATACCCCTTGGTTTTAACGGTAATTTCGTGGAGCGCATCCTCGTCAATCTGCACACCTTCCTCTTCCAAGGGTTGCACGATGGCGCTGCGTGCATCTTCTTCGCTGAGGGCTCCAACGGCGGGGTAGGCAAACAATCGCTCTGCATAAGATTTGGCATCCCCAGACATGGCCGCAATTTGAGGCAGTCCTGCACCAAAGAACAGCACGGGGAGCTGTTTCTGACTGGTTTTGTGCAGAGCAACAATCAGGGCCGCCAGTTCGCGCTCTTTCAGGTATTGCACCTCGTCAATCAGCAGCGTCCAGGCGCTGCCTGCGGCCTTTGCGGCTTCGCCAACCCGGACAAAGAGGTCTGTGAGGTCGGACTCCAAGTCTCCACTGTCGGCAGAACCAAGTTCCGGCTCTACGGAAACGCTGAAATCTCCCATTTCAATCTTAAAAACTGCTGCAAAAGAGCGCAGCGCCCGCATGGCCGCGTGGACATGGGCTTTGGCTGCTTCGCTCACTTGGAGCTTTCGCAGGACTTTGCTCAATTGCGGGTAGAGCTGCTCTGAAAGGGGTTTGCCCTCTGGTGCCTCAATAAAAGAAACCAAGTGCCGGTGATTTTCAGCCATGTCTTGGATTTTGTTGAGTAATACCGTTTTACCGACACCACGCAGGCCCAAGAGTATTTGAGAGCGAAACGGTTTGCCCAACAGCGCCCGCTGAATGGCAACCTCTGCATCCTCAAGAATGTGCTTGCGTCCTGCCAGCTCTGGCGGTGGACTACCTGCTCCAGGAGCAAAAGGGTTGTGAACAGGATTCATGGCGGGCCTCCAGGGGTGTCATCCATCTATCGACATCTATTAAAGTCTAACTATATCTATTAAATTTCAAGTAGATTTAAGTAGGTTTGGTGAGGTGCCGTGCTGATGCTTTTCCATCCACATCAGTGCAAGAAGCGCAGCGACGCGGCAATCGCCTAGATACGCCTGCGCCAAAGGGGCCGGGCATGGGGAAATCGACTTGCAAGAGATAGGGCATGGAAAAGCTCCTAGGGGGTGTTGCTTGGTGGTCGGACGCGGTGTTCATCCTGCGTTTAAGGGGGCAGTCCTAGGATGCCCCCATCGACAGACAGAGGCTGTCGTTGCACAGAGGCCGCTCAGGCCCACCCCCATCACTTTGCAGGAAAAAACCATGTCGAACCACCAAGAGCTCTACAAATTCACTTTCAACCCGTCGTACACCGGCGTGCTCCAGAAATACGAAGTGGAGGGGCGAAAACTGGAACGCGAAAACATCCAGGGCAGCCACTTTACGTTGGATATTGGCGCCAATGCGCAGGGCCAGCAAGGCGTCTTGACCGTGATCGAAACACGCCAATCCAAGGGCAAGTTCGAGTCCACGCTTTTCACCGATCTGGATGGCGATGGCCTGTTCACCGAGGCGGTGGAGTTGGAGGTCTTTAGCGCCAGCGTGGCTGCCCGGCATCTGGAAAAGCACCAGTTCAGTTGGGATGCCCAAGGCCAGATCAGCGCCGATTGGGAGCTAAAAAACGGCCAGTGGAAATGGGAGCGCATCGATGCCAACGAAAGCTACACCCAGTTCACGCTGAACGGCACGCAGTACGTGCTCAAGACCGAGCAAGAGCACAATGGTCTGGAGTTTGAAGTTTTTCGCAACGACAACGCCGACCAGGTCTGGACGCGCGTGGCCGAGGGCGAATCCACCATAGGTATCGATTTGGTGGGGTTGCTGCCCTATCTGGAGGCCTCGAACGGCATCATCGGCTGACCACCAGCCCGCCCAGCACCAAGCAGGCCTGCAGCCCCTTGAGTGCAGGGCTTTTGTCCAGGGTGAGCGTGCCGCCATAGCTCTGGGCAATTTGCTGGGTGATGCACAACCCCAGCCCCGAGCCTTCCACGCTCTCATCAAAGCGCAGCCCACGCGCACCGGCGCTGTGCAGCTGCTGCTGACTCAGGCCCGGGCCATCGTCTGCTATGCAAATGTGCAGCATGGGCTGCGCCGACCCTGGGGCATCGATCGATACGGTCACGCGCGCGACGGATGCGGCCCATTTGCCCGCGTTGTCCAGCAGGTTGCCCAGGGCCTCATCCAGATCGGCGCGTTCGCCGCGCCACAGTAGCGCGGTGTCGGTGGGCGCGTTCCAGACCAGCTGCCAATCCAGTTCTGCTACATGGTGCAGTTGGCGCATCATGGCCAGCAGCTGGCCGATGCAGTCCTGCACATCGACCCATTGCCCAGCCTGCGTCCACTCGGTCTGCAGTGCGTCGCTGTGCGTGCGTGCCTGGTAGCGGTCGATCAGGCGCGACATAGCGTGCGTTTGCTTGAGTACCGTGCTGGCGCAGACGGTGGGCTGTGCACTGGCGGCGGCCACCAGCACCGAGAGCGGTTTTTTTAGCGCATGGTTTAGATCGGCAGCATGGCTGCGCGCGCGCGCCACGATCTGGGTGTTGCGCTGCAGCAGCGCCAGCAGCTCTTGTTTGAACGCTTCCAGATCGGTGCCGACAGGCAAGCGCTCCAGCTGCACCTGGGCGGGTAGGGTGCCTGCTGTGGGCTGGCGCAGCTGCGCCATCGCGGCCACCAGGCGCCGCAGTGGCTCCAGCCCGATGCGCACCTGCACCACCGTCAGGCACAGCAGCAGCCCCAGCAGCGCCCCGCCGGTGGCCAGCAGCACCCGATCGATACTGCGCA
>OBMA010000652.1_pt1 | contig 20717 bp, 17 predicted proteins | sample 1539141 | NCBI WGS metagenome assembly OBMA01 (sample SAMEA3991484, study PRJEB22521) | metagenome | biome: anthropogenic terrestrial biome; feature: sewage plant; material: raw primary sludge | place: Sweden | collected 2012-09-26
TACTAATTTAATTCCGCCAACGGGTAAGATTATACTGATTTTGCAGAGTATTGCTTAATTTTATGTATGGAAAATATCATTATTTCATAAAAACAGCTATCAAATGAAAGCAGAAATGGTGGATTTGTCAAATCTTTCAGATTAAAAATCAAATAATCGTGTTCGAGTATCGGAATAACCTCTATCTTTGCGGGCAGAATAATTTAATACATAAAGATTCTTATGAAGAGTGTTTTAGAAGGCCGCCCGGCATTAGCTGCGGAGGTAGGAAAAATTGCAGAAGTTGCCGGATATCTTTGGAATAACGGTTGGGCTGAACGTAATGGTGGTAACATCACCGTGAATATCACAGATTTGGTGGATGATGAAATACGGGCATTGCCTGCAATAAGTGAGGTGAAGCAGATAGGTGCCACATTGCCGTTTGTTAAGGGATGTTATTTCTTTTGCAAAGGTACCGGCAAGCGTATGCGCGACTTGGCCCGTTGGCCGATGGACAATGGTAGTATAATTCGTATCCTGGACGATTGTGCCAGCTATGTAATTATTGCAGACAATGCCGTGCTGCCTACAAGCGAACTGCCTAGTCATCTGACCGTGCATAATCATCTTATAGAAAAGGGTTCTGCTTACAAGGCCACTGTTCATACTCATCCGATAGAACTCATCGCCATGAGCCATAGCAAGAAATTCTTGGGTAAGGATGTACTGACGAATATTCTGTGGAGTATGATTCCTGAAACCAAGGCTTTTTGTCCGCTTGGCTTAGGTATTATCCCTTACACATTGCCCGGCAGTGTGGAACTGGCTGGCGCTACATTGAAAGAGTTGGATGATTACGATGTTGTGATGTGGGAGAAGCACGGCGTCTTTGCTCAGGGATTGGATGTGATGGATGCGTTCGACCAAATAGATGTGCTCTCAAAGAGTGCAAAGATATATATCAATGCCAAATGCATGGGATTTGAGCCAGATGGTATGAGTCAAGATCAAATGGTGGAAATGAGCAAGGCTTTTAATCTGCCAAAATAATGTTTGTAAAATAATCAAATAAAAAAGAGATTAATTCTTTTTATATAAAAAGCACCAAACGAGAAAGCAATATAAGCTATATCATTTTCTCGTTTGGTGTTTTCTTATTAGGTCACATCGCATGTAAATTCTAAGCGACAGAAAAGATACATGGTTACGATGGTAAGAAGTTAGGCCAATGCATCTCTTTGTTTATAGAAGCGGATGAAGATCATTATAATGTTACCAACTCACCGGTGGTAGAATCCATGATGTAGCCACGGACGACGACATCCTTTGGAATGAGAGGATGGTTCTTTACCAAGTCAACGGTTTCGAGTATGGCGACATCTGTTTTGTCAAATCCGTGGAGCCAGGATTCCAGATCAATGCCACAGTGCTGCATTAGCTTTATGTGCTCGTCATCAATGCCACGTTCTTCCATCAGGTGCAACATTTCCTTGCCGTCCATACCCTGAACGCCACATCCTGTATGGCCTATTATCATCACCTCATTAACGCCTAACTCATAGATGGCAACAAGGAGCGAACGTATCGTTGAGTCAAATGGGTTTGTTATAGTGCCTCCGGCATTCTTTATAATCTTCACATCTCCATTCTTTATGCCAAGGGCAGCTGGAAGAAGTTGTACAAGACGAGTGTCCATGCATGTGACTATGGCAATCTTTTTGTCTGGATACTTGCTTGTAGAAAAATGTTCGTATGCACGAGATTCCACAAATCGTTTGTTGTATGCCAGCATACGTTCAATCTCATTCTCTGACTCATCCGTAACTACGGGTTTTGCAGACTCGTCCTTGATAGTATCAAGCAACTGTTTAGCTAGGGAATGACCCATTGCAGCAGCTTTGGAAAGCATCTCTTTTGCCTTCTTAATGTCTTTCTCAACACCGTTACCGGTTAAAAATCTACGGCCGACAGTGAAGTTTACCTCCACGTCATCATCGTAAGTGTTATAGTTGTTTTCGCAATCCATAAATAATTTGGTATTAAGTGAAACAATTTGTTATCAAACTCTCTTATGTTCTGTGCATTAATTTTGTGGCAATTTATTTTTATGTAATATCCAAAGTAATGAGGTTTTTCGGAATTTGTTTATGTCGAAAAATCACTTACCTCAGTGCAGTGAAACTCAAAGATAAAAACTTTCGACATGGCAGCAAATATACTAATAAAATAATATAACTACGTACTTTTGGCTTTTTTTTTACTTCATTGACATATTTAATTATTTTTTCCTTCCTTTACGTGTAGGTGAGATGATAGGTTTGCGAAGTACTCGGATTGGTGTATATGTACAGCGGGATGACTAGTGACATGTTTTGTATTTCATGCGTTGGGATATCAAAATGAAATCCCCGCCATCAAATACAGTGGCGGGGATTCGTGTCAAATAAATATGAAATGTTGCAATTATTATATCAACTGTGGGAGGAAAGATGATATGATCAGGACTATCAGACCGATGATGAGTACGGTGATGGTCTTGCGTGAACAACCCTTCCATTCTTTGAGGATGATGCCCCATACATTGGAGAATGTTACGTTGAGTGCCATTAGTATGCAGAATGCGAATGTCATCAGGACCGGTGAACTGGTCAGGAATCCCTTGCCTAGTGCCAGCCCGAAGAACTGACTGTACCAGAGTGCTCCGGCAAGCAGGCTGAAGAGCACGTTGTTGCCCCAAACGGAACCCTTGCCGTAGTCACACCATGTGTTGTTCTTGCTATTTTGAAAGAAACAGTATGCTGCATTGGTAATAAATCCACCAACAGTGACGAGCAATGTTGCGGGCAGCGATGCGAACATTGGGTTGGCACCTGCGAACTGAAGGTCTGCACCCTGTGCCAAACCGATGTTGAAACATGCGCTCATGAAACCAGCGAGTAGTGATACGGCAATGCCTTTGGAAAAGTTGAAGTCCTTGACGGCTGCTTTCTTCTCCTCATCACTGAGGGCGGCTGCTTTCATACTGCCTGCAATACCAATGATGGCGATACCGACAAGGGTAACAATAACACCGATGATGATAGATGTGGTGAGGTCTGAGGCATGACCGGTGAAGATTGGCGCGAGCAGCGTGCCAAGTCCGGCACAGGTGCCGAGGGCAATACTCTGACCTAGTGCCACGCCGAGATAGCGCATGGAAAGCCCGAAAGTGAGGCCACCAACACCCCAGAGCACGCCGTAGAACATTGTCATCAATGTGTTGTGCGGGTCCTGGGCAAACAATTCAAACAGATTGTGTCCTGCGGGAACAGCCAGCAAAGCGCCCAACAGTGGTAGTATCAGCCATGCGAACACTCCCTGGATAATCCAGTAGCTCTCCCAACTCCAATTCTTTATCTTGTTGATTGGAACATAGCAACTAGACTGGCAGAAAGCGCCGACGGCAATGATTATTAAGCCAATGATTATTTCCATAATTAAATAAAATTGAAACCTCCCCTCTCTGGAAGAGGGTGGGGAGGTTTATATTATCTTTTTGATAGTATGTCTTTTTCGTACTGCTGGATAGCGGGGATGAACTCTTCGCCAACAGGTACGTTGTTCTTCATGTTGAAGTAATCGAACACTGCACCGAATGGCAGGCTCTTTGCTTCTTCCAATAATGCGAGACGCTCAAAGTTCTGGCCGTTGTCCTCGTACTCACGCAATTTTGTTAGTGGCTCGAGCAATGCTTGGAGCAGACACTTCTGGGTGGCACGGGTTCCAATAACATAAGCACCGATACGGTTGATAGAAGCATCGAAATAGTCTAGTCCGATGTGTGCACGGCCGAGAGCGTCTGCACGAACCAATTCCTTGAACAAGTCGAGTGTCTGGTCGTTCATTATTGTCACGTGGTCGGAGTCCCAACGTACAGGACGGCTCACGTGAAGCATTAGCTCTGGTACGAAGAGTAACAGAGATGCAATCATATCGCTCACGTTTTCTGTCTGCTCGTAGTGACCTGTGTCGAGAGTGTACATCATCTTACGGGTAGCACAATAGCCAGTAACAAAATCGTGACTGCCTACGGTATAGCTCTCAAGTCCGATGCCGAACAACTTTGCCTCCAAGCAGTTCTTTACGCCATCTAGTTTCTCAGTCATAATCTCATCGAGACTCTGTGCGAAGATTTCACGATAACGCTTGCGCTCAACGGTGAGGTCCTTGGAACCATCATGAACCCAAATATTCATGATACATGGGTCGTTCTGTGCCTTACCCATTGCGTCTGCAATGAGACGGCAACGTTTGGTATGTTCAATCCAAAAGTCACGGATACCCTTGTCTGGGTTTGACAAGGAAAGTTCACCACTCTTAGGGTGAGAGAATGAGGTGGAGTTGAAGTCAAGCTTCATCTTCTGCTCCTTTGCCCAGTCAATCCAACTCTGGAAGTGTTTAACCTCTACCTGATCACGGTCTACAAACTTGCCACCGAAGTCGCCGTATGTCTCATGCAGATTTAGACGATGGTTGCCGGCGAGAAGACTTTTTGCAAATATAACGTCATGACGTACTTCTTCTATATTGCGGGCGCGGCCGGGAAAATTGCCTGTAGTCTGGATTCCACCAGAGAGTGCTTCGTTGCGTTCGAAACCTACTACGTCATCTGCTTGCCAGCAGTGCAGGGATATAGGTGTGTTTTCCAACTGGGCAATTACCTTGTCTGTATCGATACCGATTGCCGCGTAGCGTTCTTTGGCTACAGCATAAGCTTTTTCTACAAGTTCTGATTTCATAATTCTTTTTAGGTTTTTATTATTATTTGATGTCTATTTCACGATTTCCAAATATTTATCATATGCATTATCCCATGCCTCACAGTCTTGTGGCAGGAATTCTTTCATCTCTACGCTGTTGGCGATAATCTGGCGCATTTCCCAAATATCCTTCACTTCTCCTGAGGCCTTGGCTTGAAGCATGATGTTGCCGATTGCTGTGCCCTCTTGCGGACCGGCTAGAACTTTCACACCACATGAATTGGCTGTGAACTGGTCCAGGAAATAGTTTTTCGAACCTCCACCGATAATGTGCAAAATATCTAAGGGGAAAGTGGCGATGTCACGCAGACATGTGAATACCTGACGATAGCGAAGGGCGAGAGAGTCGAAAATGCAACGGCAAATCTCGGCATGTCCCTCTGGCACTGGTTCATTGTGCTGCTTGCAATATGTATGGATTGCATCCACCATTGATGGGGGATTGACAAACATTGCATCGTCAGGATTGATGAGGCTCTTGAATGCCTCGCAGTGCATGGCTTCTTGTTGTAAGTATAGGTGGCTCATGTTTTGGACTTCCGGCCATTCCTCGCGGCAACGCTCATAGAGCCACATGCCGCAGATGTTCTTTAGAAAGCGGGTTGTGCCCTCTATGCCGCCCTCGTTGGTGAAGTTGAGATTGTATGAATCATCGTTGATTACGGCATCTTTTGTCTCGATTCCCATCAGACTCCATGTCCCGGAACTAAGGTAGGCAAATTTCTCATCCTTTGCAGGAACGGCTGCTACAGCGCTACCTGTATCGTGTCCTGCCACGGCGATTACAGGTATTGGCCCTAGTCCGGTCATGCGTTGTACTTCTTCGGTAAGAGTGCCGATAAGCGTGCCCGGGTTGACCATTTTGCCAAATTTGCTGCGGCTCAGTCCAAGGCTCGCTAGCAGACTTTCATCCAGTAGTTTGGTGCGTGGGTTGAGCAGTTGGCTGGTGGATGCGATGGTGTATTCGCACACATCGTTGCCTGTAAGCATATAGCTTAGCGCGTCGGGCACAAAGAGAATCTTGCTTGCATTCTTTAGTGCAGAGTTGTCGGCACGCTTCATAGCATATAGTTGGAAGATGGAGTTGAAGTTCATAAACTGGATGCCGGTGATGTTGTAGACATCCTCTTTGCTAACCTCTTTCTTGAAATAGTCCTCCATGACGCCGAATGTGTGAGGGTCGCGGTATGCCAGCGGGTTACGCAGAATGGCACCATCATCGCCAATACATACGAAGTCTACGCCCCATGTGTCAATTCCGATAGAACTGATTTTGATTTGTCGCTGTGCTACAGTTTTTAAGCCTTTGATTATTTCATGGTATAGCGCGAAGATATCCCAATAGAAATGACTGCCGGTCTCGATGATATTATTGTAGAAGCGGGTTATTTCCTCTAATTCAAACTTTCCGTCGTTGAGTGTTCCAACGATTGTTCTGCCACTTGTAGCCCCTAGGTCTACGGCAAAGAAGTATTTTTTATTGTCCATGATATATAGTAACTGTAAGTTTTTCTAGTTCTTAAGTTTTTCGTTGGCAAAGATAATTGTATTTTTATAACTCAAACACTATTATTTGATTTTTAATCCCAAAGATTTGACAAAATATCAATATATGAATACAATTTAAAAAAATTAATTGTTACCTTTGCAGGATAATAATACTGCATAAGAAAAAATGACAACACTTACATTATTTATAGTACTGGTATTTATCTTTGGCTATTTGTTTATTGCTATGGAGAGTGTTACCAAGGTCAACAAGGCGGCTGTCGCATTGTTGATGTGTGTATTTTGCTGGACTCTATATATGGTTAGTCCTGCAGATTATCTTTTGGCTTCTTATCCGCGGTTGGCTGGTGATGCCCGGCAGATTGCAGATCAGGTGGGTGAGATGTTGAAAATGCATCTCGGTGATACAGCAGAGACTCTTTTCTTCCTGATGGGTGCCATGACAATTGTGGAGATAGTGGATAGTAATGGAGGATTCAACTTTGTACGAAAACTTATTGCCACAAAGAGTAAGCGTTCGCTGTTATGGAGAATAACATTTCTTACATTCATTCTCTCGGCCATATTGGACAACCTTACCACCAGTATTGTGATGATTATGGTGCTGCGCAAACTCATTCAGCATCGTCGAAACCGTTATATTTACGACTCAATGGTCATTATTGCAGCCAATTGTGGCGGCGCATTCTCGCCAATCGGAGATGTAACAACCATCATGCTTTGGATTGGAAATATGATTACAACAGCCGGGGTTATTAAAGAGATATTTATTCCTGCAGTTATTTCTGTCAGTATTCCTGCATTCATCTTGCAATTTTCATTGAAAGGAAATGTTGGGGAGACTGCTGCGATGAAAGATAATGAAATTTTGGATTTAGGGGAAAAGCAGCGCCGTGTGGTTTTTGTACTTGGTATTGGCGGTCTGATTTTTGTGCCGATATTCAGATATATCACAAATCTGCCTCCGTTTATGGGTGTTCTGCTCGTATTGGGACTGCTATGGACTGTTACAGAGATATTCTATCGCCGGGGTAATCATGCTGATGACAGTGTGCTGAAACGCGTGTCGCGTTTGCTTAGCAAGATTGATATGTCTACCATTTTATTCTTCCTTGGAATATTGATGGCTGTTAGTTGTCTTTCTGAGATTGGTGTGTTGACAGCTATGGGTAAATTCCTAAATGATGTATCAGGTGGCAATCATTATATTGTGACAGGTGTAATAGGCGTTCTTTCGAGTATCATTGATAATGTGCCATTGGTGGCAGGTTGTATGGGCATGTACCCGTTGACTCCTACTGGTGATATGGCTACTGACGGAATCTTCTGGCAGTTGCTGGCATATTGTGCAGGTGTGGGTGGTTCTATTCTTATCATTGGAAGTGCGGCTGGTGTAGTAGTCATGGGCTTGGAGAAAATTTCTTTCGGATGGTATATGCGCCATGTCAGTTGGGTGGCATTTGTTGGTTATATTTCGGGGATATTCTCATATTGGATAATCCGAACGTTCATCTTTGTACAATAAGAAGAATATAACATCATAAGGTCTGATATTCGTCAATAAAAAAGGATAGCATTTGCTATCCCTTTTATCATATCATAGTGTTACGAAATTCACTAGGTTTGATACCTGTTTTGATTTTAAACTTTGATGAAAAGTAATCAGGTGACTCGAAATTCAATCGGTATGCAATCTCCTTAATACTCAGATCGGTTGCCGAAAGCATTTCCTTGGCACGTTGCAGTCTCAGGTCTTGCTGATATATGGCTGGGGATATGCCGGTAAACTCCTTGAATAGTTTGCGGAAGTTGGAATAGCTTACTCCCATCTCTTCGGCTATCTGCTGTATTGTCAGTTCTTCTTCCAATGCTTCACGTATGCGTTGACGTGCGCGGTTTATCATCTCCACGTGGTCACGGTCTTTGTTTAGTATTATATTGCGCTCAAGAGAATACATCAGTCCAATGAGGTGGTTGACGATTCCTGCCATTGTCTGTTGTGAATATGCTGCCTCTTCAACGGCTGTGTTATAGGCCTCTTCGTACAATTTTATTATGTCACCGCTGTATCCTACGTGATAAATTGGTTTTTCGGGTGCTAGAAATCCAGCTATCACACGGTCGTCCACGTTCTTTCCTTTGAAACCTATCCAATAGCTTTTCCATCCTTTGCCGGCAATGGGATGATATGTATGCCACTCTCCAGGAAATAACAAGAATATGTCTCCAGCCTTGATGCTGGCTTGTTTTACATGTTTTGAGGAAAAAACACCTTCTCCTTCTGGTTGGTATAGTAGTTGGTATTCATTCAATATTCTTCCTTTGTCCACATCGAAATAATAGCCATCTGCATGCCCCTTGGTGGGGTAAGGGTCTTTTGGACCGATTTCCTCGAATCCAACAGTGCTCACGGTAAGTCCCCAAAGGGCGTCACGGTCGTTGGCAACAAGATATTTGCTGGTCTGCATAAATCAATAAGTTAGTAATATTTTACATGACTTTAACGGGGAATTGCAGATGTTTCATCCTGTGTCCTCCCCATGTGGTGTCGTTTATATATTCGAACCCTATTTTGTTATATAGGCGTTCTGCTTTAGGATTTCCTTTGTCTACGAGCAGTCCTACGGCTGGAATATCCATTTTTTCAGCTTTGTCAATGGCTGCCATTAACAGTGATGATGCAATTCCTTGGTGGCGGTAAGCTTCACTAACAGCCAGACTGTCAACATATAGCTCACCAGTCTGTGTCTCGTCATCTATGTTGCTGTAATCGAGCCCAAAGGATTCCTTGGCGGCATTAATGAATGGTGCACGCAATCTGTGAAGATCTTTTCCGTCATAGCTAATACAGATACCCATAACCTGTTTGTTATCGTTAAGTGCAACCATTGTGTTGAGATAACTGTATTGGCTTTCTTCCGATTCTACAAGTTTCGTCATCATACTCTCGAACTCTTCAAGAGTATGTCCGTTTCCTGCAAAATACCGGCAACAATCATAATCCATCGCCAGCATTATCAGCCGTGTGATGTCGCTTGCCTGATACTTATGGGCTGGTGAAATCCGCATCCGTTTATATTCTATCGTATAGATTAATTGTCGCAAATATAGTAATATTTGCTGAGAAGTGCAAATATTGATGCATAAAATTATAGTAATAAACGTTTTGTTATAATGAATTCACTTTCTCAAAGAGAAGTCGAAGCGCAATCCTCCATCAGGATTGTTCATGACAGTGATGTTCCCGCCATGTATCAGAACAGCATTTTTTACAATTGCCAGTCCTAGTCCTGTACCTCCCATTTTGCGGCTACGTCCTTTGTCTACACGATAAAATCGTTCAAACAGTCGTGGTAGATGTTCGTGTGGTACACCCACGCCATTGTCACTGAAAGTGAAGAACCAATAGCTTTCGTCTTCACTGGAAGTGAGCGTGATGATAGTTCTTTCGCCGGCGTATGCAATGGCATTGTCGGTGAGATTGCGAAAAACACTGTAGAGTAGTGAACGGTTACCGTTTAAAATTATGTTTTGACGTATTGTATTGTTGAATATCATGTTGCGCTCTTTCTGCTGTAAGGCAGTTTCTTTCTGTATGTCGTTCACCATTTCAGAAATATTGATTTCCTCGAATACCATCATGTCTGGTGCATCGTCCATTCTGTTTAGCGTGGAGATGTCGCGCAACAGAGATGTCAGACGTTCGCTCTGAGCATAGCAACGTTGCAAAAATTGTTGTTTTGTCTCTTCGTTTATTTGCGGGTTATTATTTATAGTTTCTAAATAACCTTGAATGCTGGCAACAGGAGTTTTCAGCTCGTGGGCTATGTTTTGTGTCAGTTGACGTTTCAGTTTGTCTTGTTCCTGTCTTGTGTTTTGCAGTCGTTTGTAAATTTTTATTATCCGCTCTGCAATTTCGCCAAGTTCATCGTCGGGAAAGTCGATGAGGTCTTCGGTATCAAGAGATTCGTTATGGTCAGCACGGCTTGCGAAAATTCTAAGTTTAGTAATGTTTGATCCCAACCGGCTTACATACCTGTAGAGTACCAAGGTTAGGATGATGATTGCTGTGATTGCAAACCAAATGTAATGCTGGTCTGTTTTCAGTGATTTGACCAGGTCGTTGTTGTATGGTAGGGCACTGCGGATTATATATTTGCCTTCAGGGAAATAAGTGGCAGAATAGAAAAAATCTCCTTTAAGTGTTTTGCTGTTTCTTTCCACTGTCGATCCCATACCTGATCTTATAGCTTGTCGGACCTCTTGTCGGTTGGAATGATTGCATATGTTTGCATAATCCTTACGATTGCTGTCATAGAAAACTCTGCCATGTAAGTCTATGAGCGTCACCCTCAAATCTTGTATATGATGATGGCTGAAGTATTCGTCAAGTGTTTTCTCGTCATGTTTGCCTATATACTGTAATAACTCGTTCATGCGCACATTATAATCCTGTAATTTAAGATTAATTGTGTCAACCTTAAACTGTTTTTCGCGTGTCTTTTGGAAAACGATGAAGGCTACTGCGAAAAGCAGGAATACAGCCATAACGCTGAGGTATAACTTATGTCCTACAGATATCTTTTTCATACTTGCTTCTTTAAATTGAGAATAATGATTTGCTCGTGATATAGGGGTAATCACAACAGCCAACTCCTAATTCTCAATTGTTATTCACTCATCAAAATAATATCCGAACCCCAAGCGTGTGACTATGCACTTGGAAAATCTTCCAATTTTCTTGCGCATACGTGTGATGTTCACATCCACAGTGCGGTCAAGTACGATCACGTCTTTTGGCCATACACGGTCGATAAGTTCCTGACGTGAGAATACCCGTCCTCGCTCATCTAGCAATAACTGTAGCAACTCGAATTCGGTTTTTGTAAATGGTATATCTTCACCGTCTATGCTAACAGTCTTCTTGCCGAGATTCATTTCCAGTCCCTGATAACGTATAACAGAATGTTCTGTGGAGTCTGCTTGCTCGGAAGTACGGCGAATAACGGCACGTAAGCGAACCAGCACTTCACGTATGGAGAATGGTTTTGAGATATAGTCATCGGCACCAAGATTGAATCCTGTCACAGTGTCATTCTCTGTGTCTCGGGCAGTGAGAAATATTATTGGGATAACTGCTGTCATTGGGTTGGCTTTCAACTTCTTTGCCATAGCGAATCCCGACATACCACCCATCATCACGTCGAGCAATAGCAAATTGAAAGAGCCAATGTCCATTGTCAATGCCTCTTCCGCTGAGTTAGCCGTGTATACGGCATATCCTTCTGTTTCGAGATTGAATTTCAAAATCTCGCACAAGTCCTGTTCGTCATCTACGATGAGTATTCGGTATTTTTTTTCTGCCATAATGTAAACATTTTAATACATCTGCAAAGATAGTCTCAGGTCTATTCATAAGCGTGACAGATGCGTTACAATCTTGTGACAAAAATAAATAATAATATTGATAAATGCAAGGATATTACAAAAAACAGAGTGTGATAAAGGTGAAATTATTTCTGGAAAAAGTTTCAGTATATAACTAAAGTTTCAAAAAGAGCCATTTCATAACCTCGCTTAAGGTGTGAAATGGCTTTTGAGGGTGTTTTTGAAAGCTACCTAATGATAATAATGAAGTCTTCATTTCATAAAATAGACTTTTGGCACACCCTCATGCTTTTACTAATAGTTCTCTCTCAAATATTCATAACCATTGGCAATCTATATAATTATAAAGGATATTCTTCGAATGCGTAGAGCACCGTTGACAAATAACGCTCGCCAGTATCCGGAAGCAACGCAACAATCTGCTTGCCGGCATTTTCAGGGCGCTTAGCCAGTTCGGCAGCCGCGAATGCTGCTGCACCAGATGAGATACCGACCAACAGACCTTCTTCTTGTGCCAGTTGACGGCCTGCACGGATAGCATCATCATTCTCTACATCAAAGACTTCGTCTATGATGTCAGCATTGTATGTCTTTGGAATGAATCCGGCACCGATTCCCTGAATTTTGTGAGGACCGCTCTTACCCCCATTCAGCACAGGTGATGAGGCCGGTTCAACGGCTACAATCTTGATATTAGGGTTGTTTTCCTTCAAACGTTTGCCGATGCCCGAGATTGTGCCACCTGTACCTACACCGGCAACGAAGATGTCTACCTTTCCATCGGTCTGATTCCATATTTCAAGACCAGTGGTTTCATAGTGTCTCTGAGGATTGGCTGGATTCTCAAACTGCTGCAGGATTACAGAATCAGGGATAGAGTCACGCAGATCCTCTGCAGCCTTGATGGCTCCGGGCATACCATCCTTGCCACTGGTCAGTTTCACTTGTGCGCCATAAGCTATTACAAGATTTCTGCGCTCCACACTCATCGTTTCCGGCATGGTGAGGATGAGATGATAACCCTTTACAGCCGATACCAGTGCCAGTCCCACACCCGTGTTTCCACTGGTAGGTTCAATTATTGTTGCGCCTGGTTTCAATATTCCTTTTTTCTCTGCATCCTCAATCATAGCCAAAGCGATGCGGTCTTTAACACTGCCGCCAGGATTCCAAAATTCAACTTTTGCTATGATTGGAGTGTTCAGACCTTTGGCGGCTGAAAATCTATTCAATTCCAATAATGGTGTGTTGCCGATAAGTTCGGTCAACTGTTTTGCTATCTTTGCCATAATCGTATATTTATTAATTGCTTATTTTACGTATTCTAAAGCCTGTGCCAAATCGGCTATAATGTCATCAATATGTTCTGTACCGATGCTCAGACGAATTGTTGAAGGATAGATGTGTTGCTCTTCCAATTCCTTTGGTGAGAGTTGTGAATGAGTTGTTGTTGCAGGATGGATGACCAAACTCTTGACATCAGCCACATTTGCCAATAGAGAGAATATCTGTAGATGGTCAATAAATTTCCATGCCTCTTTTTCGCCACCCTTAATCTCGAATGTGAAGATAGAACCGCCTCCATTGGGAAATAATTTATTATATAGCGCGTGGTCGGGATGGTCTGGAAGGGCTGGATGATTAACTTTGGCCACCTTTGGATGCTTTGATAGATATTCTACAACCTTCTTTGTGTTGTAAGCGTGGCGCTCTACGCGAAGACTGAGTGTTTCTAGACCTTGCAACAGAATCCATGCGTTAAATGGAGAAATTGTAGCGCCGGTATCGCGGAGGATGACCGCACGGATACGTGTTACAAATGCTGCCGCACCGGCTACATCTGCGAATACAGCACCGTGATAGCTTGGATCCGGCTTGGCGAGTGATGGATATTTGTCAGCATTGGCTTTCCAATCAAACTTGCCACCGTCTACGATTACGCCTCCTAGTGAACTGCCGTGACCGCCGATGAATTTTGTTGCAGAATGTACCACGATGTCTGCTCCATGTTCGATAGGACGGATTAAATAAGGTGTGCCGAATGTGTTGTCCACGATTACGACTGTGTTTCGTTTGTGTGCTATTTCTGCAATCTTGTCTATGTTGGTTACACTTGCGTTAGGATTGCCGAATGTCTCTATGATGATAGCCTTTGTGTTTGATTTGAATGCAGATTCCACTTCGTCGAAGTTTGACGGGTCTACGATGGTAGACTCCACACCCTGTGTGCTCAATGTGTGTTCCAGCAGGTTGAATGTGCCGCCATAAAGGTTGTTGGCTGCTACTACGTGGTCGCCGTTGCGTGCCACGTTCTGAAGCGCGTAAGTGATGGCTGCCGCTCCAGAGGCTACTGCCAATCCTGCGACACCGCCTTCGAGTGCAGCCACACGGTTTTCGAATACGCCTTGTGTGGAGTTGGTCAGACGGCCATAGATGTTACCTGGGTCACTGAGCCCGAAACGATCGGCTGCGTGTTGTGAGTTACGGAACACATAAGATGTTGTCTGATATATTGGCACGGCCCGTGAATCTGTTGCCGGGTCTGCCTGTTCCTGCCCTACGTGGAGTTGCAATGTTTCGAAGTGAAGCTGTTTGTTACTCATAATTTTTACCTTTCTATTTTAGTTATTTGCTATTGTTTACTTTTGACATTGCAAAGGTACGACAAAATATTATGAGAGGAAATCGCACAAACGGGGCATTTTGACTACCATGATTGTGGTATATGAAAGTCAATAAACCTAATTGCTAATTTTGCAGATGTCTTTTTTCGATTTCGATTTTGTTACCATCCATACGCCGGAAAATACCAGTATCACGGCAAGTCCCTGGCTCCATTTGAACACACCTATTCCTGTAAGTACGCTGACAGACACAGATACTATCGGCTGCACGTAATTATATGTGCTCACCACTGTTGGCCTCAATGTTTTCTGACCAACCATTGTTAGTATATAGCATAGAAATGTGCCAATAACAACTACGTATCCAGCTTCCCACCATGTCTGTTTTGGCACATTGGGCCAGTCAATTTCTATTACATGACCCAATGAAAATGGTATGATTAATATAAAAGCCCACAAGAACATCCATTTGTTAATGGTGAAAACACTATGCCGTCTGATAAGTTTGTTGAACAATGACAGATACAGTGCGAATGACAATTGCGCACCAAGGCAGAGAAGGTCGCCACGTATGTCGCCCACCTTTGAACTTACAGCCGCCACACTCGTCAGTATCAGTATTATAGCACCGCAACATCCCATGAATACCCCAATTGCTTTCTTTCCGGTAATGGGTTCTTTCAGTATCAGCGCAGCGAGTATCATCGAGAAAATAGGCATTGATGTGGTCACTATGCTTGCGTTGACTGGAGAGGTGAGGCTCAGTCCTATGGTGAAACAGCACTGGTTGCATGCCAGCCCGAAGACAGCAGCGCCGGCAAAGAGGAAAATGTCTTTTATTGATACCTGTTCTTTTGGCAAGAATAGGGAAGTTAGCCAGAAGAGCAATGCTCCGCCGACAACGCGAAATGACACCATGTCAAGGCCGTCGATACCATGAGTCATAGCGTCTTTGCCAACTGGTGCCATTAATCCCCAGAAAGCACATGCCAGAAACATGCTGAGATGTGCGATAAGCGGTCTTTTGTTATCCATTTTCACCTTTTATTGTTTTTTTCGGTGGCAAAGGTACTTATTTTAAAATTAAATACTTATATTTGCGAGTGATAAAAAGACAATTATAATAATATACACCATGCAGAAATACGCTGACTATATTGAGCAAATAGAGATAGATTCTCTATGGAGCGGACACAAGCACATCGTCTGGAATCTTGATCGGGAGGTGAACATACTGAGCGGAGTTAACGGTGTGGGCAAGAGCACTATATTAAATAAGGTGGTGAAAAGCCTTAATACAGTTGGCGAATTTCCCAGTCATCTGCTCAAGGGTGTGCATATTAAGGTCTCCCCGGGTGATGCCAAGTGGATAAGGTTTGATATTATCCGCAGTTTTGACCGTCCGTTGATGACTGCCGATATGGTGAACAAATTGGATATCAACCTCGTAACCGAACTTGACTGGCAACTATTTCAGCTTCAACGCAAGTATTTGGACTATCAGGTCAACGTAGGCAACCGCATTATTAAAACCTTGCAAAGCGGTAATGCAAATGCCACAGAAAAGGCGCAAGAAATATCCGCTAAGAAGGAGCATTTTCAGGATTTGGTAGACGACTTGTTCAAGGATACCGGGAAGACGATTGTCCGTACAGAGAATGAAATCCGTTTCTCGCAGATTGGCGAAATACTGGTGCCATACCAGTTGTCGAGTGGAGAGAAACAGATGCTTGCCATATTGCTCACGGTGCTTGTCGAGGATGATAAACCTTACACGCTTTTCATGGATGAACCAGAGATAAGCCTGCATGTCGAGTGGCAGCAACGGCTTGTGGACCTCATACGTGATTTGAATCCCAATGTGCAGATAATACTAACGACCCATTCTCCTGCCGTGATAATGAATGGATGGATAGACCGTGTGACTGAAGTGTCTGATATTACCGACAACGAATAATAGTTGCAACATGAACAAAAGACTGCGAGACAATATCTCATCCGATTACATGGGGGCGGCCAACAGGCTTAACTCACGTCATTCTCGGCGCAAGATTGTGGCTTACGTTGAGAGTTATGATGACATATTCTTTTGGCGCACTATATTGAGTGGATTTGAAAACGACCAACGTTATTTTGAAGTGATGCTTCCAACGCGCGTTGACTATTTGGAGCGTGGTAAAAAGGCTGTGTTGATGAATCTGCTCAGTCATAATGTGGGAAATGAAATGATCGCTTGCGTGGATGCCGATTACGATTATCTCATCCAGGGTGCCACGCCAACATCTCAGGAAATTAACGATAATAATTCTATCTTTCATACTTATGCCTATGCAATAGAAAATCTGCAGTGTTATGCACCCAGTCTGCATGATGTCTCCGTGGCGGTCACGCTCAACGATCATTCCATATTTGATTTCGAAGATTACCTTGCACAATATTCAGAGGCTATATTCCCATTATTTGTTTGGAATATTTGGTATTACCGCACCACTCATTATAGTGATTTTACAATAACCGATTTTAATAAGGTCATTGATATTGGCAATTTCGATTTGAGAGACCCATATACTGCCTTACATAACTTGCGGCAAAAGGTGGGGCGCCGGGTAGATCAGATGCAACGGCAGAATCCAAATGCCTTTCAGAGTTATTCTCAGGTTAAAGTGTTGCTCAAGCAGCTAGGTGTCACTCCTCAGACCACATATTTATATGTCCAGGGTCATCATCTCTTCGATAATGTGGTGGTGCCGATGCTCAGCAAGGTTTGCGACAAGTTGGTACGTGAGCGTGAGGATGAAATTTACCGTCAGGCACGTCATAACACCCAGCTGCACAACGAACTCTCTTGCTACACCCACAGCCTAGAAGACATTGTGTCAATGCTTAAAAAGAATATGGGCTATTTTAACTCGGAACCTGTCCGCAGGATAAAGGCAGATATAGACTGTTTTTTCAATTGCGAAGCTGCCCCCGTGCCATCCTTGCAGCAATCTCGATCCACTCAGTAGAGAGGAACGTACTCCGTCTTTATTGTTATATCTATGATGACATAATTCCATTTCCACTTATCAATGCAATGTTCCATTGATTGAATAAGTCCATGCAGAGGTGGTAGCTTGTGTGCTAATCCTTTGTAAAGAATAGCAAACCTTTTTTGATAGGTCTTACGCATGAGGATAATTACTGATTTTCTTGGATATGTCATGGATAATGCGTAACTTCACACCCAAAATCAAAAATGATGGAAAATTTAAACTATGCTGAAGAGCAGATGCTAGTTCGTATTACAGGTCAGGACAGACCGGGACTGACAGCGTCTATCATGAGCATTCTCGCACACTATGATGCCAAAATATTAGATATCGGACAGGCCGATATTCACAGCACATTGTCGCTCGGAATACTAATTCGTATTGATGATATGCATTCCGGACAGGTTATGAAAGAACTGCTATTCAAGGCAACAGAACTGAATGTTAACATCGGATTCTCTCCAATCACCGATGATGAATATGAAAATTGGGTTAACGGTCAGGGCAAGAATAGATTCATCTTGACCATCATCGGGCGCAGTCTGTCTGCCCGCCAGATTGCTGCAGCTACTAAGGTGATTGCCGGACAGGGGTTGAACATTGACTCAATACTGCGTCTTACCGGCCGCCAAAGTATAAAACATACGGAAAAAAACGTGCGTGCATGTATCGAATTCTCTCTTCGTGGAACGCCACGCGACCGTGCCGAAATGCAATCTGAACTGATGAAACTTTCTTCAGACATGGAGCTGGATTTCTCATTACAGAAGGATGATATGTACCGGCGTATGCGCCGACTCATCTGTTTCGATATGGACTCCACTCTCATTCAGACAGAATGTATCGATGAATTGGCCATGCATGCTGGGGTGGGAGAACAAGTCAAGGCAATCACTGCCCGTGCCATGCGTGGAGAACTTGATTTTAAGGAAAGTTTTACACAGAGGGTGGCCTTGTTGAAGGGACTCGATGTGGGTGTGATGAAGGATATTGCAGAGCATCTTCCGATTACCGAGGGTGTGGATCGCCTGATGGGGGCGCTTAAACGATATGGTTACAAGATTGCAATTCTTAGTGGCGGATTCACATATTTTGGTGAATATTTACAGCGTCGTTATGGCATAGACTATATGTATGCCAACGAACTTGAAATAGACGAAAATGGCAAGTTGACAGGGCGTTATTTGGGAGAAGTGGTAGATGGAAACCGCAAGGCAGAACTGTTGAAGTTGATTGCACAAGTTGAGAAAGTGAATCTTGCCCAGACAATAGCTGTGGGTGATGGCGCCAACGATCTTCCGATGATTTCTGAAGCAGGATTGGGTATTGCGTTCCATGCAAAACCAAGGGTTGTGGCAAATGCCAAACAATCAATAAATACCATTGGTCTCGATGGTGTGTTATACTTCCTTGGATTTAAGGACAGTTATTTGAGTGTATAGTTTTTTGGGAAATTTGGAATTATGATATGCCTTTGTGATTGAACATACTGTTCACGGGCATATCATAATTCAAAATATTATACGTATGTCTCCAGGAATTTTATCGAACCGGTGACTTTCAGTTGGTCTGTGGTTGCGGGGACAAGGATGGACTCGCCGGCCTGCAAGGTCACTTCATTACCCTCGTTGTCCGTGATGGTACCATTGCCTTTCAATCCAATGAGAATAACGAAACTGTCGAGTTCGGAATAGTCGAGTGTCATAGGCTCGTCCAAGTCGTAGATAGCTGTGCAGAAATATTGACACTGAACAAGATTGACTCCCTGATTGCGGACTTCGATATAATGGGTCTGATAATCGCTCTCCACATTATAGTCAATGCACTCGGCCGCCTGTTTGGTGTGCAACTGACGATAGTTGCCATCTTTGTCCTTGCGTTTGAAATCGTAGATGCGGTATGTCACATCGCTGGTTTGTTGTATTTCGGCAAGAAAACAACCCGCCCCAGTGCTATGGATGCGACCTGCTGGCAAAAAGAAACAGTCGCCCTCCTGTACGGCATAGTCGGCAATGACATCGCAGATGGTGTCGTTCTCGACCATTGCCTTGTATTGCTCGGGCGTGATTTTCTGTTTCAGACCGGAACGCAGATGTGCATCCGGTTCGGATTCCATAATATACCACATCTCAGTTTTGCCTCGTTCTTTACCCTGTTCGCGGGCAATCTCGTCTGTGGGATGTACTTGAATAGACAAGTCTTGTCGTGCGTCAATGAACTTGATGAGCAAAGGGAACTCATCACCAAAACGTTTATAATTGTCGGTACCGATAAGGCGGCCTTTCAATTCGCAGACAAGAGAATTGAGCGTGCGACCAGAATATTCACCTTCACTGATGATGGATTCATTGTCTTTTACACCAGAGATTTCCCAGCTTTCGCCCACATTCTCCATCTTCTCTGAGAGATGCTTGAACGGAATGATTTTGTCACCGCCCCAGATAGTCTGTTTGAGCAGTGGCTTGAATTTGATTGGTTTCATAATTTCAACAATATATCTGTATCTTTCTGTTTTTTCTATTTTCGATTCCCTTTATCAGCCATGTCGTCCCTACTTTGGTGGTGAAGAGTATTATTAGATAATGTAGGGTAGCACACTCCATGACATCATAGAACCAATTTCCGTACCAAGAAGTCTTTCTTAATCTTCGTCTATTGGAGTGATGCCTTCATGATTTAGTTTGCGAGTTAATTTAATTTTCAATTGACTCTATCTCTTTTTTTATTGATTCAAGGTCTAATCCGGTTATTTTTCGGAGTTGTTCTACTGTTCCATGCTCCACAAATACATCAGGTAATCCCATTCGGACAATATTTGGATGATAACCGCGGTCGTTCATCCATTCCAATATGGCAGAGCCAAGTCCGCCATTGCGTACGCCATCTTCAATCGTGATGATGCGGTTGAAATGTTCTCCCACTTCATGCAGGATATTTTCATCAAGAGGCTTGAGAAATCGCATGTCATAATGGGCCACGCTACGTGCATTGCCAATCTCTGTGATGACTTTTTCAACATCGTTTCCAATCGGGCCGATGCTCAATACGGCTACGTCGGTGCCATCGTGCATCTTGCGCCCTGTGCCAACCTTGATTTCCTCTAGCACACATTCCCAGTCTGTAAGCACACCACGCCCACGTGGATATCTTATTACGAAAGCTCCCTTGTCGGGTAGTTGGGCGGTATACATCAGTCGTCTTAACTCATGTTCGTCCATTGGCGATGAAATTGTGAGATTGGGTATTGGCCGCAGGGCTGCCATATCAAAAGCGCCGTGATGAGTGGGACCGTCTTCTCCTACCAGTCCGGCGCGATCCAAGCAGAACACAACAGGCAAATTGAGTATCGCCACATCGTTAATGATATTGTCGTAAGCGCGTTG
>OBMA010000654.1_pt1 | contig 20698 bp, 17 predicted proteins | sample 1539141 | NCBI WGS metagenome assembly OBMA01 (sample SAMEA3991484, study PRJEB22521) | metagenome | biome: anthropogenic terrestrial biome; feature: sewage plant; material: raw primary sludge | place: Sweden | collected 2012-09-26
TTAACGGATTCGGAGGTTCTGAACTTACAGCTACAACAAATGACGTGGTACTGTCTATAGCCAACAGCAAGAAACTTGTGTTGTCTCTTGAATGGAACAATGCTACTCTGCTTTCTTCTGATTCATCAAAGACAGCACCTGACGGAGTATTAAAGACATATCTGCAAATATCTGCAAAAGAGGATTTCAGCGGAAAAGTTAACGAGAGTACTGTGACTTCTCCTTCAAAGGCTTACAAGGGTGATGACCTTAATGCTATAGCGAAAGACTTAGGACTGAGTGCTGATGTTGCAGGTCCTTTGTATTTTCGTATAAAGAGTGTTGAGGGTAACAATATGGACCCTGCATACAGTAATATTGAAAAGGTTAACGTAACTCCATTTACTATCCACATGAACTTTGTCAGCGTACTAAGCAAGGATAAGACTGATACTATAGCTCGCCTTTACAGTGACTCTGAAAACGGAGTATATACTGGCTACATGAAAGCTGCTGGTTGGTATAACTGTTGGTTTGTTGAGAACGACGGGACGGTATGGGGTAACTATAACGTAAAGGATCATGAGTTTGAACTATCTAAGGCTAGCGACGCATGGAACTGCTGGTTTGCTGATGGTAGCGGACATTGGTTTGTTACTGTTGATACAAAGAATGACGTATGGAGTGCCGCAAATATCACCAAAGTCACAATAAATGGTAGTGATTTTACGTATGATAGTAAGAAGGGAGTTTGGACTGCTCAGGTTACGACAACAGCTGACAACACACAGATTGGTGGAACAGCAGCAGCAAATGAATACAATTCTACAACACGTGTTTCTTCATCTGTAGCAAAGACATTCAATCTTCCAGACACAACAATAGCAAAGGCTGGCGTTTACACTATTAATATGTATATCAACAGTCATGCACAATACAATTATGAGATTGTTAGCGGAGCTGTAACACCAGAGACTCCAACTGTTAAGTTCCCTGCAGAACTCGCAATGTACTCACAAGACGGTTCTACAAAGTTGACAACACTAGCTAAGACAGGAACAGGTATATATACAGGTACTTATACTGCAAAACAATGGGAACACTTCCACCTTGTTGATGAAGAGAATAATATATGGTATGGTTCTGACCCAAGCGACCTATTTGCCCTTGACAGTGCAGAAGGAAAGTATGACTTATGGTTTAAGGATGACATCACAAATGGAACAACAGTAAATATAACGGTGGATCTAAACACTCTAAAATGGAGTTATACTAAATAGTTAAATTCTTAAAAGAAAAATTTATGAAATTAAAGTATATATTTCTAGCTTTTGTCAGTATCATTGCATTATCTTCATGCAGTGATACCGATACAACAGTTGCCGAGACTGTACCGACTTATGACATGAGCGGTTTCGCAAAAGGTGCTGACGTAAGTTGGGTTACTGAGATGGAAGCTGCCGGAACAAAATTCTATGATGCAAACGGTAGAGAGACTGAATGTCTGAAACTTTTGAAATCAATGGGCGTCAATTCGATAAGACTTCGCGTCTGGGTTGACCCTACTGATGGTTGGAACGGCAAGCAAGACGTTCTTGCAAAGGCTTTGCGTGCGAAAGCATTGGGATTAAGAGTTATGATTGACTTCCATTATAGCGACTCATGGGCAGACCCAGCACACCAGACAAAACCTGCTGCATGGACAAACCACAATCTAGACCAACTTAAGGTTGATGTGGCAAAACATACAACAGATGTATTGCAGACATTGAAAGACAAAGGTGTTGATGTGGAATGGGTTCAGGTAGGTAATGAAACTCCAACAGGAATGTTGTGGAAGGAAGGAGCTTATTCTGACACTGACCAGAGCAGCTTCGCTCAACTTATTAATGCTGGTTATGATGCAGTAAAGAGTGTTTATCCTAAAGCACAGGTTATCATACACGTTGACAAGGGTAACATGCTAGGTCGCTTTACATGGCTCTTTGACGGTTTGAAAGCTAACGGTGCAAAATGGGATGTTATCGGAATGTCTCTTTATCCTGACGACAGTGATTGGGAAACAGAAACTAACGACTGCTTAAGTAACATCAAAACACTGGAAGACAAATATGGATGCAAAGTAGTGCTTTCGGAAATAGGTATGCCTTGGGATTCACAAAATGCAGAAGCGTTTATGACAAAGATAGTAACTGGTTGTAAAGCTATTGACGGATGTCTTGGCGTATTCTATTGGGAACCAGAATGCTACAACAGTTGGGAAGGATACAGCAAGGGAGTATTTGACAACTCTGGAAAAGCGACATCAACACTTAACATTTTCAAAAAATGAAGATAAGACTTATTGCAACATCATTATTTATCTCTGCTACCTGTCTTGCACAGGTACGCAGAGAGGTTAACATTAACAAATGGCAGTTCAGCCGCGATAACACAGAATGGCAACAGGTAACTGTTCCTCATGATTGGGCTATCAGTGGACCGTTTGACAAAAAATGGGACTTACAAACTGTTGCCATAACACAGAACGGAGAGAAGGAAAAGACAGAGAAGAGCGGACGTTCTGGTGCATTGCCATGGATTGGTGAAGGATTTTACAAGACTACTTTCAACATTCCTTCTGAATATAGTCGAGCAGTGCTGAAGTTTGATGGTGCAATGAGTGAACCTACTGTTTATATCAATGGTCATAAAGCCGGATATTGGGCGTATGGATATAATGCATTTCGTGTTGACGCGACTCCTTATATCAATAAGGATGGAAAGGACAACACCGTTGAAGTGCAGCTGAATAATGTAGATGAGAGCAGCCGTTGGTATCCTGGCGGCGGAATATATCGCCCTGTAACATTGATAATGACTGGTGATACAAATATAGACCGCTGGGGTACATACATAAGAACAAACAATATCAGTAATGGGAATGCTAACATTGAAATAGATACTCATGTGCATGGATACGAAAATGTGAAAGGACTTCGTGCAGAAATATCTATTATTGACGTTACTGGAAAGATTGCTGCTCAAAGTAATGCCCAGATAGACAATGTCGGAAGTATGCATTCTGAGATGAATATAGCAGACACCAAACTTTGGAGTCCAGAGAGTCCCTATCTTTACAGTGTGGTGACGAAACTTTATTGCGGAGACAAACTTATTGATGAAACTACAGATAAGACTGGTATTCGCACGATAAGCGTATCAGCTGATAAAGGATTTATGCTAAACGGTATCAGCCGTAAAATTCAGGGTGTGTGTCTGCATCATGACTTAGGTCCTCTTGGCGCAGCAGTTAATAAGGCTGCTATCATTCGCCAGATACGCATATTGAAAGATATGGGATGTGATGCTATTCGTACGTCACACAACATGCCTTCTACAATGCAGATGGAAGTTTGTGACTCTATGGGTATGATGGTTATGGCTGAGAGTTTTGACATGTGGAAATATCCTAAGTGCAAGAACGGATATGCCAAATTCTTTGATAACTGGGCTGATCGTGATATTACAAATCTAGTGCTAAACCATCGTAATCATCCAAGTATCGTCATGTGGAGCATCGGAAACGAGATTCCAGAACAAGGGAGTGTAGAAGGACGTGAAATCTCACGTCACTTACAAGACATCTGTCATCGTCTTGATCCGTCACGTCCAGTCACACAAGGCATGGATAAAGCTGAGAATGCTATCGCCAGCGGATTTGCAAAGGTCATGGATGTTCCGGGATTCAACTATAGAGTATATAAATACGATACAAGCATAAAGAATATTCCGCAAGGTTTCATTTTGGGTTCTGAAACAGCCTCTACTGTGAGCAGTCGTGGAATATATAAGTTCCCTGTAAAAATAACCGACAACGGTGTTTATCCTGACGGACAGTGTTCTAGTTATGATACTGAATATTGCAGTTGGAGTAATCTTCCTGAGGCTGATTTCCTAATGCAGGATGACAGGAATTACAGCATTGGACAGTTTGTTTGGACAGGCTTTGACTATCTTGGCGAACCGACTCCTTATGATACTTATTGGCCTAGCCGCAGCAGTTATTTTGGAATATGCGACTTAGCAGGTCTTGCAAAAGACCGTTTCTATCTCTATCGCAGTCTTTGGAACAAAGCAAAACACACTCTTCACGTATTGCCTCACTGGACATGGCCTGGACGTGAGGGACAGGTTACACCAGTATTTGTATATACCGACTATCCTAGCGCTGAACTGTTTGTAAACGGAAAGAGTCAGGGAAAACAGTTTAAGCAACCTTATTCTGTTGCTGCAGGAAGCTCAAATGCAGAAAAGCCTCAGCTAGAAAACATGGAATTGCTTCGCCGTTACCGCCTTATGTGGGACAATGTTAAGTATGAACCTGGTGAGATAAAGGTTGTGGCATACAAAGCCAATGGTGAGAAAGCTGAGGAAAAAATTATATGTACCGCCGGAAAACCTGCTAAATTAGAAGCCAAAGCTGATCGTAATGAAATAAAAGCCGATGGCAACGACCTAGCTTTTGTGACTATAAGTCTAACAGATAAGAAGGGCAATCTAATTCCTGACGGTTCAGATGAACTTACATTTGACGTTCAGGGTGCTGGAAGTTTCAAGGCAGCATGCAATGGAGATGCCACAAGCCTTGAATCATTCACTCAACCTCAGATGAAACTGTTCAGCGGAAAGTTGGTTGTCATTGTAGAGAGTAACGGTAAGAAGGGTGACATTCTGCTTACCGTAAAAGACAAGAAATTGGGAAAGACAGTAAAAACAAAGATTATTGCAATCCCTTAATATCATTGAGATTTACATATCCCAATATATTAATAATCTGGAGTTCGCTCTTCTCATATTGGAGAAGGGCGAATTCGTTTAATCCCTTTCCATATTCTTTCATATAAATTGTTGTATGCTCACCATCTTCGTTGGTATCCATTGCAATAACATATCTATATTTGCTATAATATTGCTGAGCCTCTTTATATATTATCGGAGCTATTGACGGACGTTCGCAATCCAAAACCTTTATACTTTTCAGTTTACCAGCAATCTTACTTATATCCTTGTCTCCCACTCTGCCATTTCCCATAAATTGCAGCATAGCACTTCCTATCGTGACAGTAGTCACTCCCTTCGTGTTTCCGTATTTGTTAAACAGGGCATTCTGCGCCACAGCTATTGTAATGCAGCATAGCAAAGCCAATGATATGATAAATCTTTTCATCTTATATCTGTTATTTTACAAATTCTTTTATTTATTCATAAGTTCTTCCCCATGCTTCATCGCCTGAGAGAACGTCTTTAGAGCTTTCGCCGTTTCAGCATAAGCATCATCAGGATTGGTGCAGTTTTCTTCCTGCTTTGCATATTCCTCTTCATCAGTACGTTGGTTCAGAAAAAATCCAAGAGAGAACAGCAACAGAAGTGAAGCGGCAATACATGCAATCCAGCGCATGCTTGTGATATTGGCTTTACGTACCGACTTCTTTTCAACAGTGTTCCACATGTCAATCTGTTTGGACAGTCTTGCCTCCAAGTCATCAGGCACTTCGGGGTCTTCGCCCATTATCATCTTTCTTATTTCCGTTTCTTCGGAATCAGAAGTCTGTGCCTCGCAATATTTATCCATTATATCTTTTATCTTATCCATACTCTGATTTGTTTTCTAGCCCTACTTAAGTGTACCCTTATGTTTATCATTGAGAGTCCTGTCTGTTGAGCTATTTCTTCATAAGAGAAATCATCGATATCCTTTAGAGTTATTATATCGCGCTGCTGTTTAGGCAATTTGGCGATAAGTCTTGTCACGATAACACCCGTCTCCTTTTGTTGCATCATCTCTGATGCGTCGCATTCATTCGCCTTCAGGGTCATCTCTTCAGGCGGTGAATCTGTCTCCGCAAGGTGTTTCTTACGATTCTGATCAATAAAAATGTTATGGAGAGTTCTCACACTGAAAGCCTCAGAATTCTTCAACTCATGCAACTTATTACGCTGAGTCCACAGTTTCAACATTGTTTCCTGTACAAGGTCTTCAGCTTCCTGACGGTTATGCGTGAGTCTCCATGCTACAAGATACAATTTGTTGCTGCAAGGCAGAAAAAGTCGTTTAAATTCAGAGACTTCCATTTATTGTGGATTATATAATCTATTTGTTGTTGTTTAACATCTTCGGATCTATCTTGCCAAACACTTGCAACAACACATTGTCATCATCTCCTGATACGACACGTATCACTATTTCCTTAAAAACATCACCATCTTTTTTCCCAAATATTTCAACGTTCTCACCATCTTCCTTACTTGTCAAAACAGATTCGTATCCATATTTATCCCAGTTAATATTTTTGTTGGCAAACTTCTTCTTAATGCTTGCATTACAATCCTCAAGCGTTAGTATTTTAACAGAGTCTATGCCGTTCACCACGGCACCCAATTGCATTTTTTCCGGAAGACGCATATTACCTTTGCCTTGTCCCATCAATTTTATCATTGTCTTATCAAGATTAAGACATGTAACGCCTTTTACGCCTTTGAACTGACTGATAACATCATTTACGCTTTGTGCAGTGCAAACTGTTGTTGCTAAAGCCAATACTATAGAAAGAATAATCTTTTTCATAATGAATTTTGTTTTAAATGTTTATAATCATTTGTAGCGCCTACAATAACATAGACGCAATATTACGATTTATGTTACAATTAATTTATATAATTGTAAGAATATCAAAACCTCTTTATACATACGAAGATAAAAATTATCTGTTATATCATAACAGCATTAACATATATTTTATTCTTTTTTGGCAATAAATGATTAGAATGATGACGATACACTGCGCCTCAACAATAAAAATAAAAAATCGCATTTGTATTGGGTAATCAGTTCGACTTGTAGTATCTTTAAATAAGATACGCGGCGCCTCAACAATAAAAATAAAAAATCGCATTTGTATTGGGTAATCAGTTCGGCTTGCAGTATCTTTAAATAAGATACGCGGCGCCTCAACAATAAAAATAAAAAATCGCATTTTTTATTTTGTATTGTGTTCGGCTTGCAGTATCTTTGCAGAAACAAAAAAAGATACGAATGTCTGAAGATTTTGATATACGAGAAGATAGTTTGTCTACGGCTGAAAAAGAATTTGAAAACGCTTTACGACCTCTTAAATTCGCTGATTTCAGCGGTCAGAAACATGTGGTGGAAAACCTCGGTATATTCGTTGAAGCTGCCAAATATCGTGGCGAACCTCTTGATCACACACTACTTTACGGACCTCCGGGACTTGGAAAGACAACTCTTAGCAATATCATTGCCAATGAACTTGGCGTGGGATTCAAGATAACTAGCGGTCCGATATTGGACAAGCCTGGTGATTTGGCAGGAATACTTACATCGCTGGAACCTAACGATGTGCTTTTCATTGATGAAATTCATCGTCTGTCGCCTATCGTTGAGGAATATCTGTATTCTGCAATGGAAGACTACAGAATAGACATCATGATAGACAAGGGACCTTCGGCAAGATCAATACAGATAGACTTAAATCCTTTCACTCTTGTGGGAGCGACAACAAGAAGCGGTATGCTTACTGCTCCTCTGCGCGCCAGATTCGGCATAAACATGCATCTGGAATATTATGACCCAAAAACACTGCAACGCATCATTAAGAGAAGCGCAATGCTGCTGAGAGTTCCTATAGAGGATGATGCCGCAGTGGAAATAAGTCTGCGTAGCCGTGGAACTCCACGTATTGCAAACTCTCTGCTTAGACGTATGCGCGACTTTGCACAGGTGAAGGGCAACGGAACTATAACGGGCGAGATTGCACAAATGGCCCTGCAATCACTGAACATAGACAAATACGGACTTGACGAGATTGATAACAAGATATTGTTGACAATCATTGACAAATTTCGTGGCGGTCCTGTTGGAATCAGCACTATCGCAACAGCTATAGGCGAAGATACTGGTACCGTGGAAGAAGTATACGAACCGTTCCTTATCATGGAGGGATTCATTAAGCGAACACCCCGTGGAAGAATGGCAACCAAACTGGCATACGAGCATCTAGGCAGAAATCCTTATGTCGGTAATACCACACAAGCAGACCTGTTTGAATAGAAAGGACTGCTATTTAATACGAATTATTTGCATATAACTTAATAAAAGATTAATTTTGCAGCAAATAAACTTATATATGAGAATAGGATTATTCACAGGTACGTTTGACCCTTTTACAATAGGTCATAAATCAATCGCCGACAGAGCATTACCGCTTTTCGACAAGTTGATTATTGCCGTAGCGTTGAGCAACAGCAAGCATACTGCCGAGGAGATAGAGGAACGTGTGGACAAAATAAAAAGCATATACGTAGGGGTTGACAACATTGAGGTAAAAGCATACAGCGACCTGACGATAGATATGGCTAAACGAGAATGTGCCAAATTTATCGTGCGTGGCGTAAGATCGGTCAATGACTTTGAATATGAACGTGAGCAAGCTGATATAAACCACCGCCTGAGCGGAATAGAGACTATCTTGCTCTTCTCTGAACCTAATCTTTCAAGTGTAAGCAGTTCTATGGTAAGGGAACTGGAATCATTTGGCAAAGATGTGTCTGAATTCTTACCGAAAAAAGATTAATGCATTAATGATATGATAACATACGATGTAGACGGCGTAAAAATGCCGAAGATAAAGAAACGTCTAACCAACAAATGGATTAAGGCTGTAGCTGCTACTTATGGCAGAAAAACAGGTGATATAGGATACATGTTTGTTGATGACGAGAAGATTCTGGAAGTAAACAAAGAATATCTCGGACATGATTACTATACAGACATCATAACTTTTGATTATGATGAGGATGACGTGATAAGCGGTGACTTGGTGATAAGTCTTGACACTGTACGCACTAACGCAGAGAAATTCGGTAAAGAATACACTGAAGAACTTAACCGTGTGATTATTCACGGCATACTGCACCTTTGTGGAATAAACGACAAGGGACCAGGAGAAAGAGAGATCATGGAGGCTAACGAGAACAAGGCTCTTGCTATATTAGCTTCGCTACAAGACTAAACAATACTTATATACAAATAAAGCCACAACTCAACCAATATATGGTTTGAGTTGTGGCTTTATCAGTGTTATACGTTCCTATTGTGACACCATTAACTTGATGGCTTTCATAACAATAGGATTACTCTCATTGATAATCTGGAAATATTCACTCATATCCCACAAATCACGTGCGACAAGAGCTTTTAACTGAAGTTTCAATTGTGGCAATGTGGCTTCCAGTTCTTTATTATCACGAGGCTTTATCTTCTGTTTTGCAGCTTCATCAATGATACTCTTCACGAATGATTCAGGTATCTCATAACGAGCCATGAAGTCACCAAATGTAGGATATTTGCTCTTAAGTTGGCGACGGTTATTATCTACATATTTAAGATTGGCATTAATGACGATACTGCGGGCTGCCAATTCTCTGAAGAAACGTGTGTACTGAGTAGTATCTAGCGGAACAAAGTAATCTGGCATGATACCTCCACCACCATATACAGTACGGTGCTTGAGCAAAGTCTGGTATTTAAGTGAATCGGAAAAATGTATGCTGTCGGCACTATAAAGTTCGCCATGTTCAAACCTATTCTCTATATCCATAGCATAATCAAGTTGCTGGCCCTTTTTATAAGGTTTCTGGATGCAACGTCCAGACGGAGTGTAATAATGTGCTATGGTAAGGCGAATCATACTGCCATCACTGAAATCAATAGGACGCTGTACAAGTCCCTTTCCGAAAGAACGTCTACCAACAACTTCTCCACGATCCTGATCCTGAATAGCACCTGTTACAATCTCGGCTGCAGACGCAGTATACTCGTTGATAAGCACTATAACTTTGCCGTCAAGAAGTTTTCCATCGCCCTGAGCGCGATATTCTTGTTTCTGTGTGTTTCTACCCTTTGTATAAACAATAAGGTCGTTACGGTGCAAAAATTCATTTGCAATCTGAACAGCAGACATTAGATACCCTCCTCCATTCTCTTCCAAGTCTAAGATAAGGTCCTTCATACCCTGCTTTTGTAGAGATTTAACAGCATCCATAAACTCCTCGTAAGTGGTAACGCCGAAACTACCTATGCGTATGTATCCTGTCATAGGTCGGATTATATATGCCGCATCTATGGTTTTTACTGGGATCTTGTCACGAGTAACGACAAACTTCAATATGCCAGGTATTCCACGTCGTACGATACCGAGTCTTACTTTAGAGTCTTTAGGACCACGAAGTTTCTTCATTATCAGTTCCTTCGACATCTTAACTCCAGCAATAGCAGTATCATTAACAGACACAATTCTGTCACCGGCAATGATACCCACCTTTTCAGAAGGTCCGTTTACTACAGGCTGAATCACAAGCAATGTATCTTGCACAATATTAAACTGAACGCCGATACCCTCAAAAGAACCTTGAAGCGGTTCGTTCATCTCTTTTGTCTCGGCAGCGGTGGTATATGCTGAGTGAGGATCAAGTTTCTCTATCATTCCGCGGATGCCATCCTCAACGAGTTTCTTCTCGTCAACAGTATCAACATAAAGGTTACTGATAGCCATTTCTGCAATCTGCAACTTGCGCAGTGGACTATCTTTTCCGAAGTCAATGCTCTGAGCAGAGATATTCAGCGTAAGGAGGCTAAAAAGCAAGAATAATACTGTTCTTGGTTTTACCACATACATACAATATTTAAAAAACGTTTTCTTCATATTATTCTTTTTATTAACCTTCTATTTTATGATTTTAAATTTCCTCCAACGATTCTTCGTCAGGGATATCCTCCTCAACAACAAGATTGTCGATAATGAAATTCTGGCGTTCCATAGAGTTCTTACCCATATAATATTCTAGCAGTTTCCCTACTTGGTCTGTCTTGTGAATAGAAACCTGCTCAAGACGCATATCAGGACCGATGAAATGCACGAACTCATCAGGACTAATCTCGCCCAAACCCTTGAATCGAGTAATTTCTGGTTCAGGACCAAGTTCCTTTATCGCATGTTGTCGCTCCTCTTCTGTATAACAATATCTAGTGATGAAATCGCTCTTCTTTTCCTTCTTCACAACTTTAGCGTCCTCCTCAGCGATAACTTTCTTATTCTTTATCTTTGTACGCTTGTTACGTACACGGAACAAAGGAGTCTGTAAGACAAACACGTGTCCTTTCTTTATAAGTTCAGGGAAGAACTGAAGGAAAAATGTTATTATCAGCAGTCGAATGTGCATACCGTCTACATCGGCATCGGTAGCGACAATAACCTTATTGTATCTCAATGAGTCAAGTCCGTCTTCGATATCAAGTGCAGCCTGAAGAAGATTAAACTCCTCATTCTCGTAAACAACCTTCTTTGTAAGTCCGAAAGAGTTAAGCGGTTTGCCTCGCAATGAGAATACAGCCTGCGTATTTACGCTACGGCTCTTAGTGATACTTCCACTAGCAGAATCACCCTCGGTAATGAATATCGAAGATTCCTCCTTTCGATCATCCTTGACATCACAGAAGTGAATGCGGCAGTCGCGCAACTTACGATTGTGCATATTAGCCTTCTTCGCTCTTTCGCGTGCCAATTTCGTCACACCAGCCATAGCTTTACGCTCACGTTCACTCTCCTTGATTTTATTCTCCATAACTTCTGCAACATCAGGATGAATATGCAGGAAGTTGTCTACGTTCTGTTTAATGAAGTCACCTACAAACTTATTAATGCTTTCTCCGTCAGGAGACATCTGTGTTGAGCCCAACTTGATCTTAGTCTGACTCTCGAACACAGGTTCATTAACGTTGACTGCTATCGCAGCGACAATACCGTTACGAATATCAGTATATTCATAGTTCTTATTGAAAAATTCCTTTATTGTCTTCGCAATATGCTCCTTAAAGGAACTCTGATGAGTTCCTCCCTGAGTGGTATGCTGACCGTTCACAAAACTATGATACTCCTCACCATACTGATTTGCATGGGTAAATGCTATTTCTATGTCCTCACCAGCGATATGAATTATTGGATAAAGTCCATCGTTGGTCATATTGTCATTCAGCAAATCTTCAAGACCGTTACGACTCTTTATTCGTCGTCCGTTATACATGATTGTAAGTCCACTGTTAAGATAGGTATAGTTGCGCAGCATGACCTCTACGATATCATCATGGAAATTATATCCCTTGAAAAGAGTGTTGTCTGGTTCAAAATAAATAGATGTACCACTCTCATCATCAGATTTATAAGTCTTATCAGACTTCTTTACACCTTTTTCAAACGAGAGTTCACGTACTTTTCCGTCACGATATGATTTCACCTCAAAGTGTGAACTCAATGCATTAACAGCCTTAACACCAACACCGTTCAATCCAACACTTTTCTTAAATGCCTTGGAATCATATTTACCACCGGTATTAAGTACACTTACAGCCTCAGCAAGTTTACCCTGTGGAATACCACGACCATAATCGCGCACACTGACCCTAAGATTTTCGTCTATATCAACCTCTATTCGGTCTCCGGCTTTCATCTTAAACTCGTCAATTGAATTATCAATGACCTCCTTCAACAATACGTATATACCATCTTCGGGCAGATTACCGTCACCAAGGCGTCCGATATACATACCCGGGCGAGTGCGCACGTGTTCCATATCTGAAAGATGTCGGATGTTGTCATCAGTATATTCCACCAATGACTCCTGATTGTTGATTTCTTCGTTTATGTTCTCGTTTTCTGGCATATTAATATTTTTGACTTATTTTATCCTTTCCATATCTGAATGTAACCGAAATGGAAAGGGTTTCTTAAATACTTTTTTTGAAGCAACGGCGGCGCTTATGGTTCACCGGTTCAAATCCTCCCCACTGACTCTGCACCCCAGAATTTGACTCCATTTCCACCTGGCTTTCGCCCCATTTAATTCCAGCAGCCTGATAACGTGGAATCAAATCATAGAACAACAAGGCATTAGCTCCCTTCGCCCTATATTCAGGCAACACTCCCATAAGCAACAAGTCTACGCCGTCAGTCTTATTGAACTTTAGAGCTCTGATGATATGCCACCAGCCGAAAGGCATCAATCTACCACGACGACATTTCTGCAATGCACGTGAAAGCGAAGGAATCGTGATTCCCATACCAACCAACTTATTGTCGGCTCCAGCATCCTCGATAACAGTGATGAAATCCAGATTTGCTACAGGCATATACATCTTGACATATTGATCTATCTGCTTCTCAGTTAATTCAGCAAAACCATATAAATCTGTATATGTATCATTGATAAGAGCAAATAACTTATGGCCATAACCGCCTTCATAAACATCCTTCTTTGTGAGTTTACGAATCTTCAAGTTATAGCGCGTCATTACCATCTCTGCAAGCTTAGAATACCTTTCAGGGATAGCTTTGGGAACGGGAAGGAAATACTCAACATAGTCATTGTCCTTCTCAAAGCCACCAAGTTTCTCAATGTGCTCAGGATAATACGGATAATTATATATCGTCGGCATAGTGCCCAACTTATCAAATCCCCATGTAAGCATACCCTCTGGGTCCATATCTGTAAATCCTAGCGGACCTACTATTTCATTCATGCCCTTTTGCTTACCATAATCCTCAACAGCTTTTAAAAGCGCACGACTTACATCAATATCATCAATAAAGTCTATCCAACCGAAACGTACAGACTTCTTATTCCATTTTTCGTTTGCCTTATTATTTATAATAGCCGCAACACGACCAGCAACCTTTCCGTCTTTGTAAGCAATAAAATATTGAGCTTCACAAAAATCAAACGCAGCATTCTTGCTTGGAGAAAGTGTATTCAATTCATCGCTGTAAAGATTAGGAACATCATACTCATTGCCTTCGTAAAGGTCATAATGGAATTCTATGAAGGCCTTTAAATCCTTCTCTGTTTCGACCTTCTTAATTTTTACTAATGACATTATATTTATTTTTTATATTTAAAACATGCAAATTTAATTAAAATCATGCACATTCCAAAATTTACATCATTTTTTTGCAGATTATTAAAGCATGTTGGTCATTCCAAACTGTAGTTGCAAAGATATAGACATCGCCTCCATCCTTTATTTTTAATCGTTTTCGCAACTGATCTGTAGACAATGGGAAATTCCTCACCGTAATATTTGCCTGTTCAATACCTTTCAACTTTTGTTTTAATTCTTTCTTATTGAATGATGATATTGACATTATGCGGAATCTACGACCAGGAAAACCATCGATTTCATCGTTGGAAACAAATAAATGAGAGTTTCTTCCTATGCTACATACATTATAGCGTGAGACAAGTTGATTAAAACATCCCGTTTTCATTATAGACGCATTTGGCTCATAAAGACATTTGGTATCGTCAATTGAAATTGGCGACACAGAAACATTGGGCTGCTCTTGTGTAGTAATAAACACATCTTCATTATTCACACAAAACAACTTAACGGGTTGTTTTGCATCCTTGTGCATTAACAAAAGCAACTCCTTACATTCATTATCAACACTTACGACATGTACCTCAGTAACATATTTAAGTTTTTCCACAGCAGCATGCCAATCAAGCATCGGCGACAACTTTATAATCACCGCATATGCTTTTTCAACAAGTTCATCGCATAATTCAACCACATCAGGCGTACAGTCCTCTATGGCGTAAGTCTTTGCCCCATTAACATCACGTCTTGCCGGATCAAGATAAATCACAGCATTTGCTGATTTCATCGCATGCAGATATTCGACACCATCACCACATTTCACATCAGCATGGCGTATTTCCAACAAATCAAGATTATGCTTTGCTATATCGCACAGATGCTGTTGACGTTCGACATAAACAGCATTCTCAAAATTGCGGCACATGAACGAAAAGTCAACTCCAAATCCACCAGTAAGATCTATTAGCAATGGCATCTTATCACTAAATTCAGATTGTAATCTTTTGCAAATAGAAGTTTTATATATTGCCGTGAACTCGCTAGAACATTGTTCCATAGAAATATGAGGCGGATATATCATCCCTTCTATCTCTGCCCATGAAGGCAGTTTACTACGAGCTATCTGCCAACCACGAATTTGGTCAAGCGCCCACGGCATATCTATATCGGGAAACTTTTCAGCAAGAAAAGCAAGCTGACGCACATCTTCCGATTTATGTAAATTAATAAAATCGGTAACGTTCATTCCTCTTTTATGTTCTCTTGTCTCTTATCAAGAATATTCAACAAATAGTTGAAAGCCTCCAAACCGATAAGCACCAAAAGGGTTGCCGACACTGCCAAAAGATACATTCCTGCACCACAAGTAAGACCAATGGCGGCTGTAACCCATACGCAAGCAGCAGTTGTCAGTCCATGAACAGAATTCTTTTGAAATATTATAGTACCAGCTCCTATAAAGCCAATACCACTCACGACTTGTGCAGCTATTCTAGATACATCAAGACGCATTTGTGAATTTGTAAGAGCTCCATCAAATCCATAGGCTGAGACTATCATGAAGAGAGCTGAACCAAGCGCAACAAGAAAATGAGTACGCAGTCCAGCAGCCTTTTCACGATATTCACGTTCAAGACCTATTATGCCACCCAACAAGGCAGCAACAAACAAGCGTAATATAAAATCCAACGTCATAGAAAAACTCTTTTGATTTATGATTAATTAATTGCAAAAAGCACTTAAAACGAGAGCATAATCATCAACTTTTCTTGAATGCTATGCCAAATGTAGCTATATCTTATGCAAAGATAAGAATTTTAAAAACAAATTAATCATAAATCAAAGAAAATCATCTATTACGATTTCTCTTATGATAGCTCTCATTCATAAACAGATAGGTATTCTTATAGCCTCCGTAGTCTACAATAATCTTTTCGAACACAATTGCAGGGTCTACAGGAAACAATTCCATGTTATGAATATCAAGGTCTCTATTTAAAGGAAGAGTGACAACACTCTCCACTACCCTTTTTGCTATAGTTGGATAATATATGGAATATATATTTTCTAGACGTTCATTTAGTTTTTCATTGAAGTTGACTTTTACTTTCTCACCATTATCAAGAGAAACGTAATACGAAAGTCCCCCCTTATTGAGATAGTCAAGTGTAGACTTCAAAACAACATGAATCTTAACACTGTCCTTTTTATTATCCGAAACACTAAACCTATATGTCACGCTTGCACCATCTGTGGCATTGGTATTTGGCATCAGAGTAAGTCCACTGAGTGTACGTCCAATATAAGGTATCACTGTCCATTCAGCCTTAGAACGTGAAGGCTTTGCACTATAATAATGCTCCGCTTCCATTGACACAACTCCATTATTACCATTAAAAGTGAAACCACCTTGCGTAATATCAGAGACTCTATATACCTTTGGCATGATTTCATGCTGGAAATTATCATTCCAACTTGTATATCCTATATGCTTTTGAGTCATCATACCATTCCATTTTCCTCCGGCTATATCATGATTATAAGCTGCGCATAATATCGAGTCACGCTTAAAAGCCTGTTCACAACGTTCTGCCCATATATTTGCAGCAGGATCATCATTATTATAAAGACTGTTGTTCATCGCCTGAGAATAATACATGTAATTCAGATTACCCATAGCCTGAACTGGGAATAAAATAAGTTCGTTGTAGGCGTCACGCTGATCTTGACGCAACGTGATATACTGTCGCAATGCTTCCGCCTCGAGCTGATGATATTGTGCAACCACCTGTTGCCATTCGCCTGTTTCAAGATTATATGTATTCTTGTCTAGCATCTCTGCTGTCACACGACCGTTGTATTTGCATACAAGATTGAGTATTCTCGCAGCTTCAGGAGCCTGTTCTTCACCAAACTGCTGCTTGCAGAAGGCTAATGTATGTTCAGTAACGTTCTCTGGCTTATATTTATCTGTATTCCATGCCATATCCATAAACAGTGATATTGGATATTCCATAGGTTTAAGATCGCCGACATTAAGAATCCAGATTCGATTTATCCCATTGTTATATGCTAGTTTTAGCTGTTCGCACATATTCTGCGAAGGAGTTACATTCAACCATTTCGTATTTCGTGGAGCACCAACATAATCCACATGATAATAAAGTCCCCAACCTCCTGGATGTTTCCTTTCTGTCGCATTTGGCACTCTTCTAATATTTCCCCAATTGTCATCGCACAACATTATGGTAACATCATCCGGCACACGCATTCCCTTGTCGTAATAATCAAGGACCTCTTTATACAAAGCCCATACCTGAGGAGTTTTTGAAGCCTTCTTCCCGGTCACGTCACTGATAATTTTACGCTGATTTGCCACTACTCGTTCCAAAAGCTTCGTATCTGCATCTGCACTCATAGCCTCATCACCGTCACCTCGCATTCCTATTGTCACGACATCCTCTTTACCTTTTATTCTTTCTATACCCTCACGGAAGAATTTATCCAGAGTTGCTTCATTTGTTTTATAATTCCATGAGCCATACTCTGTTCTGTGACGCGACCATTCTTCATGATTGCGTGCCATAGGCTCATGATGTGATGTACCAATAATGACACCCATTTCATCGGCTGTTTTACTGTTTTCTGCATCATCAGAATAAAAAGCCCATCCCCACATTGCAGGCCAAAGCATATTACCTTTAAGGCGAAGTATCAACTCAAACACACGTGAATAAAATCTATGATCACCATAATTTGTTCCATACGTGTTTTTAACCCATGAAGTGAGACAAGGAGCCTCATCATTAAGAAAAAGTCCACGATAGCTAACGGAAGGAGTTCCGTCGCTATACGTGCCTTTGTTTACATAAATATTATCATGATGTTCTATTGGAACATCTGCCCAGAAATACCAAGGAGATACTCCTATCTGCGAAGACACTTCGTAAATGCCGTATATAGCTCCGCGTCTGTCGCTACCGGCTATTACCAGTTGTCTACCTACAACGGTGATGATATACTTCTCGCTCTTCCCACGAAGTTGACGGACATCAATCTTACCTTCCTTTATAAATTTATCTATTATGGTAGAGTGACCTATTGTCCCAACTACAACATCAGCCTTAACAGCATCTGTAAAAACAGTCTTAGCCCCACATACTTTGTTTATGTCTCCAGCCAGATTATGAAGAGCAATTCCTACTCCCTTCATCTCATCGTTTCCAACATAAAGACTTACACTGTCGTTGCGATTGAGCATAATATCACCAGAAGTGAAACTAACGAAACGGCTTGCTGCAATTATAGGCATAGCCAATAATGAGATAAATATTAAAGTGATATTTCTGAGCATGTTCATTTTAAAATAAAGTTATTTCTTGAAAAGATGCGGAACAAACTCCTTCAGACAACGACGCCATGTGAGCCATTCGTGCAGTGTTCCAGGAGATACATAACTATCAACCTTGACGCCGGCATTTCGCAAATCCTCAATAAGTTTGCCTGTACCCATATTCTCTAAGCTTCCACAACCAAGGAACAGATAATGTAATTTTGAATTAACTTCTTGAGGACGTGAGAAGATGCCGTCATAAGTCTTGTTCATATCAAGTCCGAATATAGCACCACTGAATCCTCCAGCATAAGAGAACTTGTCAAGATTGGTAAACACCACATCGAAAGTTTGATGTCCGCCCCAAGACAATCCTGCCATTGCACGGTTGTCACGATCACTCTTTGTACGGAATGTCTTATCTATAGTAGGAATAAGGTCATTAAGCAATGCCTTATAGAAAGTAGCACCATAAGAGCTATGTCCTGCCTCATTTGGTCCACCTTTGAAAGGAGCCTTTACATCACCGCTTTCCATAACTACAATCATAGGAACTGCCTCTCCACTTTGGATAAGGTTATCCATAATATTCTGCATCTGTCCCTGATGACTCCATCCAGTTTCATCCTCTCCCATACCATGCTGCAAATATAATACAGGATAACGCTTGTTTCCTTTCTCATATTCAGCAGGAGTATATATCATTGCTCGTCTCCATTCTTTTGTAGACTCGGCATAATAGGTAAAAGAGCGAACCTGTCCTTTGGCTACGTTTTGCTGTGGACGATAGTAATTACCCTCTTCACCTTCAGGAATCTCTATACCTCCGGCTTGACGACAACATCCAAAGAATGTATCACTTGCAGGATCAACAATCTGCACACCGTCGACAAACATGAAATAATAATGAAAACCTACAACCAATGGATCGGTGACAGCTGTCCATAATCCTTTTTCGTCACGCTGCATATCATATTTCTTTCCGCATACATCCACCTTCACATTTTTGGCTAAAGGTGCATAAAGACTGAAATAACCACGATGATTACTATCTATCTTAGGGAATTCATTGCCAGGTTCGGCTGTTGAAGCTACAACAGCATCAGCAGGAATTGCTATCGGTGTGAGAACTGGATAGCCCAGAAGCGACAACATCTTATACGCATAGCGACGTCCAAGTTCACGATAACCTGCTGCATCAAAATGCAAATCATCAGGACCACTAGTGCAACCTTCCGAAGAAATTACATGAGCGGTATGAATGGTTTCTGGCAGTGCGTCGATAATAGGATTCATTGCCGCACAACGGCCTTTGCCACCAGCTCTTACAACTTCTCCAGCAAGTAAAGGTACATCTTCTGACTTCAGATTTAGATCGGCAATTAGCTGATTATATACAAATGCCACTTTGTTACCCCACATTCTGTCTCCTGTGTTTGACTCTCCCTGATGCAGAAGTATGCCTTTTATAACGCCTTCTTTCTGGGCTTTCTTAGCCAGTTCAACTAGTCGCTTATATGGATTGTTACCATAAGCCTTCAACATACCTTTCATCCACTGCGGAGCACGAGTCTTTACGTAGTTATCAACAGAATCACGCATAAAAGTTTCTATGTGGCATCCGCCTATAGCTACGGTGATAACTCCAACTTTTACGTCTTTCGGCAAACGCTCAACCATTGTTCTACCGAAATAATCAACAGGAGTAAGTCCTGTATTCTCACGGCACAAAGGAGGAATCGCAGTATACCATTGTCCTTCTTTCCTGCCTAATTTATGGTCATCCACGGCAGCCATCATCTGGAATCTACTGTCAACACCAGCCACATCCTCTTGTTCAATCTTTGCATTGCCCTCCATATTGGATTGTCCAAAACAAAGGAAAATGTAAAAGTTCTTGTCAGGTGCTGCTTTTACTGCTAACACCGACGTAACCATTGCTGCGCCAACAAGTAAGCGCTTCAATAAAAAGTTTTTTCGTTTCATGTTTTCTGATTATTATTAACAATAGCTACAAAGTTAAGCATTATATATTATATATATATTAATAAAAGTTGCACAAACTTCTCACTATGTAACATATTCCTTATTTTGCGTTTCAAAGACTTTATCTTATGTAACATTTTGAATAAATTATAATATGTTTTGTTTTGCTTTTCCACCCTATTGGTGTATCTTTGCAAAAATATATCGAAACTTTACCTAGACAACATGAAATGCTATTTAATTTTACTATCATTACTATTTACTGTTAATGTCAATGCACAAATAGGCAAACTATACAATGGAGACAACCAACTGTCAAGTAGTTTTGTCAACAATATATTTCAAGACAAGGACGGTTACATGTGGATTGCTACACGTAACGGTTTGAACAGATATGACGGATACCAATT
>OBMA010000655.1_pt1 | contig 20669 bp, 12 predicted proteins | sample 1539141 | NCBI WGS metagenome assembly OBMA01 (sample SAMEA3991484, study PRJEB22521) | metagenome | biome: anthropogenic terrestrial biome; feature: sewage plant; material: raw primary sludge | place: Sweden | collected 2012-09-26
GTGCTCTTCCGATCTACACCCTACCTAAGTTCAGATAAATTCTTTCTGCTTGGCTAAACATGGTATCATAAAAGTATGTGGGAATAGATCTTATCGGTACTAAAGATGTGGAGAGCACTTTTTCCGCCTCTTGTTTGCCTATAATTTCCTTTACAGTTACCGATAAAGAAACAGCCCTAGGGTTCACAGAAACGCCTTCAGAAGAATCTTTTATTATCTTATTTATTAACCCGCCCCAACCTAAATCCGCATCCTTTGAAGAGTTGAAGTTTTGCGAATCCGAGGAATCGGAGCTATAAAGATAAAGGTTAAACCTCTGAGCTTTATTCGCAACTGATGGGCCGTTATAAAACTTGAATACCGGAGATATGTCAATAACTCCGGCAGCTAAGCCCTTTTTTACGTGGTCAATCTTATTCTCAGTCGATGAATTAAATGGAGAAAATGGGGAATGTGAACTTGACTCTTCGGTAGATATATTGTAAGATGAAATTTCCGGAGCAGTTTCTGTTGTAATTGCTATTGTTTCCTTCAGCACTACTACTAAGTATACTTTATTTTTATGCACTATCGTTTCCAAAATATTCTTGAATAACATTGCAGGAATTTCATCTAGAGCTGATTCCATATTGGACGACTTCGTCATGGTAAAAGACTCTGTTAAAACTTCGTCTTTGGTTCTCAAGTATACACAAATAGAAAGATCTTGATATTTAGGATCTGATATAGAGGGATCCCATGCCAGATCTTTCAAGTTAACCAAAATGCTCGATCTAACTGTGCCGAATAGTCCGTTAGATGAGGACTCATCATCGGACTCTACCACAGGTACAGTAGGAAAATTATTAGTTAAACCACAAAGCATTGACGATGACACTAAAGTTCTTAATTTGTCGATCTCGTATGAGAGCAATTCGCCAGTATCAATATCCCTGGCAAAAATTCCTTCGAAACCATAAGGATCTGGGTTTCTTGGAGTAGAGTTAGCAATTAGTTTATTCTTCCTGTATGTGGAGGACAAAAATTTTGCGATTTTAGTTCTTAGGGATGTTGCTGCTCTTATCAGATTTATTTTCTCAGCCTCTGTGGTTAAATTCATAGACAATCTAAATCGTATAGTGTCCAAATCATAATAAAGTTTTATCATTTTCCTATATATAGAAAACTCGCCAATTGAATACATAGAGTAAACATGCGAGGAAATAAGAGATAATATAGGACCCATTTCGTCCTTAAAGGACCTCTTTTGGTATCTGAAAAAGGGGAACGGAGGTCTCGGTGTCTTTCTTGGTTTACCAGTTGATATATCATCAGTAGAGCTAACATATAGGCTGTCACAAAAGGAGCGGGACTCACATTCTTTACTTATCAATGGTTTAAAATCCTCAGCACTAGGTGCTTTGAAAAATGGCATTGTGCTGACAGCTTTTTCTGCTTCAAAATGAACATATTTTCTAGGAAATATCACTACTTTCGGTTTCACGTCTGGCAGTACATCATTCGCCGAGTTCATATTCGATATGAATTCTTCAGGAAAGGGTCGTAAACATTGGTACGCTCTACACCATTTCTTATCCACAGATTCTTCGAAGACGTAAACTTCTGCACCCACATAAACGTTCGCATAATTGCTGTTTTCATATACCAGTTCAGGATACCTTTGTAAGGGAAGGAAAGATTTGACTAGCACACCATATATTAGCCGATCCGTGGGCAGCCAGCGCTGTGAATCCTGTTGCGACATTGTAATAGTAATCTCCCTAAAGAAAAAAAGACCCCTGTTTTATATGACTAATCTTCGGTCCTCTATAATTTCAATTGAAGCAATAATTGACTGAGTGGTGTACAAACGGTTGCTTGAACCATTTATATTATTTTCAACTCATCAAGTCATCCCCTCCTTGATATGCGTTATTGATATATTTCAGTTAAAATTCCTCCGTATTTCGTGATATATTATTCGCGAGGTGGCGAAAGCTTTGTTACTAAATACTCTACTATGACCAGTAGATTAGGTTCTATAAGGGTGCCAGAAAACTACCTAAGTGCTGGTTGACTTATAAATTTTAAAAGAGTGTTGATGAGTATGAGTTCAACTGTAATTAAATTCAGGGCTGGTGTTTGTGAATACAACGAAGATTCACGTCTATGTACGCCAATTCCAGTTCAGGGTGAAATCGAGATCAAACCAAATGAAGAAGAAGAATTGGGATTTTGGGATTTCGAGTGGCGTCCAACGGAAAAGCCGGTCGGGAGGGAACTTGATCCTATTTCTTTGATTTTAATTCCTGGGGAGACTATGTGGGTTCCAATAAAATCCAGTAAAAGTGGCAGAATATTTGCTTTGGTTTTTTCATCCAACGAAAGGTACTTCTTTTGGCTGCAAGAGAAGAACTCAGGTAATTTGTCCTTAAATGAATTGAGTACGAAAGATAAAGAAATTTACAATAAGATGATTGGAGTGCTGAATAATAGTAGTGAAAGTGATGAGGAAGAAAGCAATGACGAAAAGCAAAAAGCTCAAGATGTGGATGTTAGTATGCAAGATTAAATCAAGGTTGTGGCATTTTTTGATAAAAAACTGAAGAGAAAATATATACCATATCAACGCATTTGGCTGTGAACTTCTGTAAAGAGATACGGATCATAACAATAGGCATGATGATGGCATCTATAACTTCTATTGGAAAGTAAGTTTATTTTTCCCATAAATATGTATATATGGTCTATACTCTCAAATGAGCCTACATATTGTTGCATATTAACGAGGTTCCCATCTCACCGACCAACTTAGTTTATCACCTGCTTTAAATGGGATGATGCTTATGTCTTTGCCATCGCTGATAACCTGAGGGATAACTTGTTCTTTTTTGAATAATATTGCCTTATCTGAAGAAGCCACTTCGCTATCTTTAACCTCATAAAAGGAAATTCCGAAGTCGGAAACAAAGCCCTTTAAGTTCTCCAAGGCATTTTGCTCTTCAAAAACTTGGGCGATATAAGGGATCGCAAAAGATTGTGAGTAAACTCCTGCGCAAACACCCTCGTACTTGGCCTTATTTTGTACAGGATGAGGTGCTGAATCAGATCCAAAGAAAAAATATGGTTTCCCTGATACAGCAGCTTTGACTAGGGCCCTTTTGTCATTTGGAAGTTTCGCAACAGGTTTGCAAAAATTTACCGGATTTCCAGCCCAATCATCAATTGTTAAAAATAAGTGATGAGCCGTTAATGTGGCAGCAACCTTTACGTCAGTGGCTTTCTTCACGTTCTTATTTATATCCTCGATTGTCTTTATTGCCGACTCGCTAGTGCAGTGTTCCAGAATTATTTTCAGGTTTGGGAAATCATTATGCAATTTTTTCAAGGCTGGCAAAAAGGCTTCCTCTGCATTCAATACATGAATAGGTTCTTTGTCTCCATCATGGACAGAAGGTTTTTCCCCATGCAAATTTAATACCAGGTTCTCTTCTTGCATAGCCTTGAAAATTGGGTAAAATGCGCTGAAATCATTTGGATCCACCCCAGCAGCCGAATTTGTTGTTACTCCCGCTGGATAACATTTTACTCCACGAATGGCATGTTGCTGGGCAGCTTCATGAATTAAATCTGGAGTTAAGTCTTTTGAAAGATAAAAACTCATTAAGAAGGTAGTTTTAGGAGCTAGTTTCTGCAGTGTCTTTTTGTATTCAATCACTCTATCTAGTGTGGTGATTGGAGGTTGTAAATTTGGCATGATGTAAGCAATTGAAACCCCACCATCTCTAATCTTGGGGGTGACTAGTTCACACATCGCACCCTCTCTTACATGAACATGCATATCACATGTCAAATCTAAATCGATTTCTTGTACCATTGCTTTGTTAGGTATTACTTAAGTGATATAGTGGTCACCAGAACACTTTCAAAGTATATCCTATCTTTCAAATGTGTTTATCTCTTCTTATATAGCTTCTCTGACGATGCCGATTCATCGGAATTCTCCGAATGATGAAATTTGACTCTGTAGATACTATTCTTGAAAAAATCAGAGCTGATGCCGAAAGACAACTAAACTAGCATCGGTTTCAAGAAAAAATACGCGAGAGGCAGCATGACATGAGTGAATTGTGGGATAATTGTTGAGATTCTATTTTTTTTTTTTAAAGCTATAATATTAGGCATACAAAACATACTAGAAGTTCTCAACGAGGACATGGGAATTCGCAGGAAGAAATCGATATTTCTATGTTATAATATTAGTGTTTCTTCCTTCATTTCAAACGATACCATTCATTTTCTAATTGCATAATTAATCCCTGCATTTCAGCTCCCATTAAATTGGCTAATCCCTAGTGTTGTTCTATTAGTCTCATGATTTATGTCTTTTCTTAACGGTGTATAGTAATTTTCTAGCAACGAAAATGATGTTGGTAAACAATTGTACTAGTATTTGATAAATTTTTCAGAGGCTTACCAACATTAATGAGATATAAACAGATGTGTATTGCAGAATAAAAAAGATGTAGCAATATGCATGCGTAAAGATTAATCAAGTTAAACTGGATGGTGTTTGTATCCTGTATTTCCTTGTTGTTGTATTATCGACGGAGGGTTGGCCGAGTGGTCTAAGGCGGCAGACTTAAGATCTGTTGGACGGTTGTCCGCGCGAGTTCGAACCTCGCATCCTTCAGTATTTTTTTTTTATTTTGACGGCGCCACAAAATTTTTAAAATATGGCAAAGACAATGTGCTATGTAGTTTACGGGATTCTAGCCCTGATTCAGCAAAGAGAAAAACACGCAGTCGCAATAATCTCTTAGATTTTTGTTAGTGTTTTATACTTTGACACTTCTATATGTTAAAAAAATTCCTTTTCGAAAATGAAGATGATAATTATTATACAGGGACTACAGTAGGAACTGATTACTATTGTTCGGAAGCTATGATTTTTTCAACAATTTTTAGAGTTTTATCAGCATCAGAATTATCAATTTGAGATTTTTTAGCATAATCGGGACTTTCTAACTTTTTCCTTATGGCCTCATCAAGTTGTGTTCTCAGTTCCTTGATTAAAACACCATTCTTACACCAGGTTCTAATTGGGAGCCAGTTGTCGACAACGATGCCCGGTGAATGAATAGTACCTCCAATGTCATAAGAGATTGCCCCTCCGAATAATAGTAATGATAATGTAGTAGTTGGGGTTAAGTCCCTCAAATACAACTTATTAGTAACTTGAGACGTGGTAAACAAAACAAATGGGTATTTTACAACGGTTGGTATTTTGGATTGACGGGATATTGGACCATCCACCTCAGAGAGTAACTTAGCGTCTTCCAAGTTTACTGAATTGGTTGAAAATAAGACTGAACTTGGATGAATGAATGCCCTAGTAGCAGGTAACGGTAAATCTTCCAAATCAACCTTTTGCGTCTCTTGCGAAATTTTCGTCTTATATTCTTCTAATTTGTCTTGATACTCTTCGCTTCGAATCCAGTATTTGATCATTTTGGCTTCAGGATCTTTTTCAACAGCACCGGAACTTGTTGATAGATACTTTACATCTGGTAGTTGCACCCTGGCTATGTGTGGATAAAACGCACCCGTGAGAATGGCCCTTAGGATATCAAAATTTCGCTCGTTCCTATTCAAATCAGAAATGCTTCCAACTTTATAGTCCATTGGTAAAAAGCCTACATCCCTCAAAATAGAATAATATTGGGCTGTTGATGACTTAATTTCATTAATTTTATTATAGGAAAGTAAATTGTCTCTCAAATATTTCCTTTTGATGCTCGAATCTTTGATTTTGAAGTAATCTCTGACAATTTCCAATACTGCAAATAAATCCCCACGACTTTCATATTTACATAGCAGTTTTTTTATCTTTTCCCTATTTTCAAAACCTCCGATGAAAGGCAAAACTCCAACACCGAGTATCGAGACAAGTAAAACAGAAATGTCCGTACAGCCGAACAGAATGCCATATATTAGCAATTTACCATGTTTACTATCCATGACAGGCATCAGGCTAATAAATTGACCTAGCTGTGTGAGTGACTTGTCGGACTCATCAACAAGTCCTATCGTTGTTAAAATTCTTTCTGCCTTTTGCAGAGCTGGTAAAGGAGGGGCATCCAAAGCTGTGCTCAAAAACGCTTTAACGTCCTTTATACCCATAGCCTTAACAGATAAATAAAGGGATTCCAACGGGATTCTTTTGATTTCTGGAATTGGCATTGATATCATGTCGTTTTCGTATAAATTTTTAGAAAATAATTTGTAAGATAAACCTTCACGTACTCTACCAGCACGACCTCTACGTTGTTTAACTTCAGCTTTTGAAATAAACGACTCAATTAGTTTTGTAGTATTATCCTTTGGATTATAGAACATCGATTTGGCACGGCCTGTGTCAATAGTTGCTACACAGTCATCTATAGTAATAGATGTTTCAGCAATATTAGTGGATACAACAACTTTCCTTTTCCCATGATATTTTTTGAACACCCTTTTTTGGTCTTCAGGAGTTAGAGCGGAGTGCAAGGGTAGAACCATAAAATCTGCTTCATTTGATTTATTAGCTAGCAAATTGCAGCACTTATTAATCTCTCCCACACCAGGCAAAAAAACGATAATAGATCCGTTGTCATTAGCAGCTTTCAGGCGTTTATGTACATATTCAACCACTTGACAAAGCAAATCATAATTGATTTGCCCAGATGTAAAAAACTTAGAATCTGCTCTCGGCTTCAAATATTGGTCGTCATTATTTCTTTCATCAACGCTATCATCATCATAAGACAAAGCCTTCTCTCTCTTGATCTTGAAGTCAAGGTCACTAAGAATGTCTTCCAAGAAGTAATCAGTGATGGGGAAAGTGCGTCCTTCTATGTGACATGTTGCTAGCCCCGGAAAGAATTTTTTGAACAAGTCAACGTTAACAGTAGCACTCATTAAAACAATTTTCATGCCGCGAACTCTATGTAAGAGATTTTTCATCAATGTCACTATCAAGTCAGTATCAATAGAACGTTCATGAACTTCATCAATAACAACAATTGTGTTTTCTAACATAGTTCTAGCATTCTGTAACAACCTAACAAGAACACCTGTGGTCATGAACTTGATACGTGTGGAAGCTTTGGTTTTATTGACACCTCTTATTACGTAACCTACCTCTTCCCCACAAGTTACACAGCGTTCATCAGAAACACGTTCAGCAAGCCCAATAGCCGAGATTCTTCTGGGTTGCGTACATACGATTTTAGTCTTACCGAAATCTCCTTTTTCCTTCTGTAAGAAATCTAGTATAAACTGAACGACCTGAGTGGATTTACCCGAACCTGTTTCACCAGTAATCAATACAACTTCGTTTTTATTGATGATATCTATAATAACCTTTTGCTTCTTCCAGGCAGGCAGTTGTTCTCGAACTAACTGCATACTTTTGTATTCAGAACTTTTGATCCTTTTTGTGTACTCTTCCCTTAGGACAGAGAGTGTGTCTTCAGAAATGGTGGTTTTTGTAAATTTTCTCGAACTAGAATTATTTATACTTCTCTTACCGTTTGAAATGTTTCTTTTGTTTATTGCACCTTTCGAATCTGAATCTGAAATTAATGGGCCAGGGTTGTCAATTATCTTAGATATATTCTCTTTCAACCATTCATAAATATGATATACTAACATATCGCCTATTAGATTTCCTTCCTGGAGATAATGCAGTAACCTGGTTAATATTTGTTTCTTAATATAATCAGGTAGCTTGTAATTTTTATCAAAGGTTGAAACTACAATACCAGGTAATGATGCAGGATAATTTTTAGTTCTATATACTTTCAATTTTATTTTGAGTTTTTCAATTAAATTGAGCGTGTAGTGTGAATCTTCCTTGGCGTCCATCACGCAGCCCTCATAAATGCTCTCTAGGCTCTCTAGCTCTTGGTTCCAACATTCGATAGATTCAGTTTCCGATACAGTTTCATTCGTATTGCTATTTAAAGTTGGTAAAATTTCCCTCGTCAAGAACCCAGCCGCTTCATTTTCATTCATATCGTTTTGTTGTAAAGCCAATAAGGCTTCATCTGAAGAGACACCAATTTCTGTTAAACGTTCAACGATCATTCTAGTTGATAACGGTAGGTTTGTTATTTCAACCTTGTTTTTTGTATCACCTTTCTTTTTATGAAAAAATGGTGGTAAATCATCTTCCGGTAAGTTAAACAATAAGAAAGACAATGGATCTTTATAAAGCATGGCTTCCTCTACGTGTTTTGGTCTAAATTGTAGAGTTAATAATTTTGCCTTGAGATCTTCCCGATTTTCAGCAATTGTCTCATTTTTATGGCTAATTTTTTTAGCTTGCCAATCAATTTTCTCTTTCAATGAAGTTTCTATCAGTTGTCTAGACGATTCATCAAGGTCAACAAATATAGAATTTTCCCAAACCTTTTTTGGAAACCGCACTAGTGAAGGATTATGTGAGTTTTTATGAGATGCTACTTTTCTCTCTTGCCTGTCCTTTCCAGAAGAAAATCCACCATGGCTAGATAAAATAGTTCGTGCAACTTGTTCTTTCTGTGCTTGATTATTCTGGGCCACTTGTTCTTTTTCACGTTGGGCTTTGAGCTTTCTGTCTTCCACCATTGTCTTGAAGGGATAAAGATCAAATAGTTTGTTTATACGCTTTTCGTCTGTTTTCAGGTTATCTTTTCGAAAATCGTCGAGGGCATACCATGTTTTTCTATGGTTTGGCGGAAGCATCATGTGCAGGTTGGTGTTGTATGCAATGCGATATAGCGCAATAGTGGAGGCCATGTGTCTAGCTTCAATTGGAGTTTCTTGAGGAATTACAAGGCCTTTTCCTGAAGCTTTGTCATAGGTTGGATCGTTCATTCTTGCAGTCAATGTTTCTTTTGTCTTTGGGTCAGTGAATGACAAAACTGCAATTGCAATGAAACCTTTATCACCGATTTTCTTCATATCATACTCTACCTTATTCCATTTTCGTTTCTGACATGTTTCGTGTAAGACTGTATGAGGCAATTTACCTGTCCAGCTTGCTGTGGATGTCACTTTTGCTCTATTACTTTGTTGCTTGGCCCTTTTGTCATCTTCTGGCTCTGGTTCTTGTCCCTTTTTTCCTTTTGCTTTCTTTTTGCCAGCAGTTGTTGGTACGTCATTCACTGGAGTTGAACTTTTTGAGTTATTTTTCGTTTTTTTGGCCATTTATCAAAAATTAATGAAAGCAATTGCGATGTAAAGTATAAATTGAATGATTATTGTCAATACTTCCCTTAGCTAAGAGTCTCTTTTACAACTCTGAATAGTATGTATCTTTTTAGTGTATAATTTTTCAACTCATCGAACACCGAGACGGTTAACCGGCAACGCAATATTGTTTTCAAAGCATAAGGATGAAAATTTCGATTGGACAGGTTTAAAACAAGTACTTCAACGAATATTCCACCCTTTTTCAAATTGCGTTTCCAAAACAGGCTGTTTCTTAATTCGGGGCGTTAAAAGAATAATAATTTGAGCAAGAAACTGGTGAAAAAATTATGGCGAACTCATTAGACAGACTGAGAGAACACTTAAAGAACGGCGATAAACTGGTTCTAAAAAATAATGAGGGACAGTCTACTGACGATATTACGAAAGCAACCATGGTAGAAACTCTATCCAGTGATGGTAGTACCCAAGATAGTTTTCCATTGAATGAAGAAACGGAAATTGAGATTGATGGTTCATTGGTACAGTTACGAATAATTGTTCATTGTTGGATGAATAAGGACTCAAGTGCCGCAGACTATCTAGCAGACTGTCAGAATAAACAATTGACTAATGTTTCATTTTTACAAAGAACTGATTTAATAAATTGGTTGTCTGGCAATACGGAATCATCCCAATATCTGAAAGCACCCGGTCAGAAAGGCGAGACATCCGATAAAGTAGATATAGAAAATAAAACTTTGGCTGGTGAATTGTCGACTGTAAAATCAACCACTTCAGCATCTCATGAAAATGATAGTGAAGTTTCCGATCCAGTTGTGGTGGAAACAATGAAACATGAACGTATATTGGTGGACCACAACTCTGCATTGCGTGGTGCTAAGCCGATCAACTTCGGTTATCTAATAAAAGATGCAGAACTAAAATTAGTACAGTCGATCAAAGGATCTTTACGAGGATCTAAATTGCCTCCCGGTCATAAGGGTGCGCACGGTCGTATTTCCAAAACAAATGGTTCATCAGGTGGCCCTCGCAAAGATCCAATTATTTTGATTCCTTCGGCTGCGTCATCAATTTTAACTGTTGCAAATATAAAACAGTTCCTGCTGGAGTCAAAATACGTGAATCCTCGTAACTTACCGTCAGTGCCAAACGGATTAGTTAACATAGAGAAAAACTTCGAACGTATATCAAGACCAATTAGATTTATTATAGTCGATAACATTAGGATGTTTACTAAGCCAGAATATTGGGACAGAGTTGTCGCTATCTTCACTACTGGTCATACGTGGCAGTTTAATAACTATCAATGGAATTCGCCACAGGAATTATTTCAACGCTGCAAAGGCTACTATTTCCATTTCGCCGGTGATTCTGTACCACAACACGTGCAGCAATGGAATGTAGAAAAGGTCGAACTTGACAAAAATAAAAGATTTAAGGATGTGGAAGTCGTGCGTTATTTCTGGCATAGTTTAGAAAAGGAACTTATTTCAAGAGGATACCGTTGAATACGATAAACGGAAGAATGGTATTTCGGCCATTGAAAGTGTTTCTTCAGTCGGCGTTTCTATTCCGATTTTGTACTCTACGTTATGTGTTATTATTGGCATTTCAAGTAACGAAGTGAAGTTTAGCCGCGCGTTTATATGTAAACTATTTATTTGGGAGAATGTAGTATTACGAGCAGGTAATCAAACCATGCATTTATTACTTATATATGCGAGGGCCAATAAGAGTTTTTATAGTAGTAAATCCCACTCAGTTGCTTGTCTATCAGTAAATCGCCTTCATCGACACAATTTTGTAATACCTCCATAAGGATACCTAGTGTCCAGTTTGATTTTGAATTATTGGAACTCAAAATCTGTGTCAATCTCAAGAGATCAGAACCAGGATTATCACCGATCAGATCTACTAGCTTTTCTTTTACAACGTCGAATTTTTCGCTCGTTACACATAATATTCTTTTGTTAACTTTCACTAACTTCAATTCATTTAGACCTAAATGCTCGAATCTTTCGCATGCTTCTCTCATTTCCATGGGAGATATGAGGCCTGTACCTATACGCATAGATTTGTTGTACATTGCATATAGATCTACCAGAGTTATGATCATATAGTTGGTATCACTGTTCAAATCTTTAAACTCGGACAACGTGAACTCGTAAATTTCTCTCGCAATCTCATCCAAGAACAGCTCTTTATTTAGGAACTTCTCTCTATCAAGTATCAATAGCGGTCTTCTCGTTTTCGGTTCATTCACGGTTGCTTCATCCTGTAAGTTCAATGTCTTGTTTTTCATCGTTATGTTGCTATTTTTGTATAGTCTTTCGATGCTGGTAGCCAGCGACATTAGCTTGTTTAGGTCGGTCAACGCATTGTTAAAGAGAATGTCATTGTTCAAAAGCTGGTTTTCTCTAGATTTTTCCAAGCTTGATATGCCAATTCTGCTCAATTTAGTCTCAATAAATGGCACCTCATTGTTGTATTCGTGAGAACTAGCCCCTTTCCTCATGTCTACACCATTTACAGAAACCACATTCTGATTGAAAATATGCTTATTCTTTTCAGTGAGTATATTCTCCAAAGCCCTCTCTGTGGCTTGTGAAAACAATACGCCATCAGATTTGCGGAAACTCAATTGCACGAATTCTGTGGATGATCCTGTCGAGGACGAGGACGATAATGCCGAATGCGAGCTCTTGTTTCTAGCCAGTGAATTTTTTTCTAGCTCAATATGGACCCTAGAATCATGAAAGTTTAGCCTGTTCAGCTTTGATCGTACTTTGGATGCATTAGGCAATCTGTGGCCGCAAATCTCGCAATTTCCTATTTGAGGATGATTAGCAAAAGTACAGGCGGGGCAAATGTTCTCAGAGTTCACTCCGAACTGATTCCGTGGGTTGGCGTTCGGGTCGATTGCATTAGAACAATTTATAGACGACTTGGTGAGCTCATAGTCCGCTGGCACACCGCAATTGATACAAATGGGTGTAGGTAGAGTATCTTTAGTGAATTCCCCCTGCGTTTCGTTCGAAACCATACAGATGGGGCAGACCCACGTCGAAACAACGTCGGCACTTGCTGTTTCCGCACTTTTACCAAGTTCATCCTTACTGGAGGGGTCCTTGAAAAACAGGATCAGACGAGGTGATCTGGTCAAGAAGCCAGATGAATAGTTTACATACGCTAGATCGTCCAATTCCAACCCAAGCGAGTTCTGAGTGGGCTTTGCATCGTCGATGTAGATAATCCTTTGTGACGTTAAAAAGATTCTGCCCCTCTGTCGCTGTAGAATCTTAGATTTGCCATGGTAAAGACCTACGGACTGATCGATAAAGATATCTTTTTCACCTTCTCGAAGAAGAGGTTGGCCCGATGACGTAGTTTCCACATAATGCCAGTACTCCATCTTTTGAAAAAAAAAAGAATGACTTTCAAAACACACTTCCTGATTCCTAGCCGAGGTCCCCTATTCTATCTTGGATGACCTTTTCTCTGCTTTTTTGTTTTTCAGTCTCCATCCTTTCCAGATGAAACATGTGAAACCCTTTTTCCTCTTCGTTGATCCTAAAAAAAGCGCGTCTGGAAAACAGGGCGAAGCTTCCTCACATGGAAAAGGCTTCTTAATATGTCGCTACGCCTCATTCCCATTGCATACAGAAAGCAAAGTAGTGCGTTTTGCGAACGTCACAGATCAAAAGTTTGGCCATGCATTGTCATTCTTTTTTTCTTACATACACTGCACCAGACATGTCGGTTCCGCCCCGCTAACGGTTAGTCAGCCACACATTGACGTACACTGTGAACAGCGTATTTCTTTCCATGTATCTCAGTGCCCAGCTTATGAGAACTGTCACAGCCTCCCACTTGACCCTCAGAGCCCTCTCCACTCCCCCCCTCTTTCAACATCGCCAGATAGCCGCCGTTGAATGGTGCGGGACAACCCGGCCTGGCCTGGCCTGGCAAAAAAGGACGCAGCACGCCTCGAGCGTTATTTCCAAATCGGGCGTACTATCAGCCAAGCCCAGCTCGGTATTTTTAGCGCTTCTCGCAAGAAAATTGGCTGAGAAGTATATATACGCGAGAATGTTGCTCTTCCATGTCTCAGTAGTCAATGAGTGTCCAGTGGTGTTTCATTCTGGACCAGTTGTTTGGAAGTAGAACTAAAAGAAACTAGATCAAGATCATACAGCGCTGCGCAGTAGTGAAACTTGATTAAAGCAATAGAGAACTATTAAGAAAAAAACAAACATATCATCGAAGGACGCTATAAGCATGAGGAATTTTTTCACGTTATTTTTTGCAGCTATATTTTCGCTAGGAGCACTTATATTAGCCATTGTTGCATGCGCAGGATCAACGAAAAATTATAGTCCCATAAATAAAATTTACTGTGCAGAATTGGATCTGTCGCAGATGAAGGTATCGACGGTGCTCCCTTCTTTGAGTTCTGCTACGCTATCTTCGTTGGGCCTGCCCTCATATATAAATATAGGGCTTTGGTCGTACTGTACAGTGGACTCCTCGCATAACATACAATCATGTTCTTCGCCTCACGGTATCCAGAATTTTAACCTATCGTCATTAGTGTATGACAATATCAACAACAATGAGGCTCTGGAGCTTATGGATTCCGTGGCCGGTGTTGTTTTGCCCGAAAAACTAAAAAGTAAAATGACATACTACAACAATTTGGTCAAGTGTATGTTCATTACCATTCTTATTGGTATTGTCTTGACCTTTGTGAATCTAGTGTTCAACGTATTGCGCTGGATCATCCACATAAGGCCGCTAACGTGGTTTGGTGCCTTTTTTTCATTTTTCGCCTTTGCCGCCCTATTAGTCAGTATAGGTTCGTGTTTGGGCACTTACTCATACATCAAATACATCCTAAAGCATAACTATAGTGATTACGGTATTTCAATGAGCATTGGTAGGAACTACCAGGGTTTGATGTGGGGGGCTGTCGTTGGAGCATTACTGAATTTCATTCTATGGTGTAGCGTGAGATCGAGGCCCACCGTCATCTATGCGAACGCTCCAATTGAGGAAAAACCATTGATTTGAATTTGAAAAAGGCAAGGTTATTGATTAATTTTTGTGTTCCGTTTCATATTAAATATGATTAAAATATATTGTCTATATACAATTCAAAAAATTATAATGAAGAAAATTAAAAGGATGGAGAATTGAAAAAATTTACGGGGTGATGTTGCATGATCTTCTTTTTATTATTTTACCTTGCAAAGTTTTTTTCAGCATCAATGGGGCTTTCGTGTTCTTCAATGATTCTTGAGGTAGTAGAGTCACTTTCTTGAACAGCTTTCTCAGCTTCCACGATGGCAGCTCCCTTTCTGCTGATCCACCAGCAGTATGCAATGCAGAGAAATACAAGGACGGCAAATACAAATCCAGACCACATTAGACCATAAAATGGAGAAGAGCCAGAAATAATGACATCGTAATTGTCCTTCTTGGAGCCGGATTTCATCATATTAAGGATGACGCTAAAGATTGTGCTTCCCAACCCGCTGAAAATACATATCCAACAGGAAATAAAGCCCAATGCCAACCATAATTTTTGACTCACCACGGAACGTCTACTTAGTAGCAACAAGAATACCATTAAGAAGAAGGATGTGATTATGCACATTAAGTTCATAGCTAAAGCTGCTTTCACTGCTGGGACATACATGTGTTGTCTGTCTTGTAATTCACCATCTAAATGCAAATCGTCCTTACCGATGTTCAGGGCATCCATATAAGGTTTAAAGTCCGAGCCTTCAATGTTGTTGTAAACAATCGACCGGAAATCCATGTTTTGAACAGCGTGTGACTTGCTACACGAGTACATTGTTCTGTTTAAGTGAGCACGACACATTGTGAAAATGGACAAACGGTATATGACAGGGATGTGTAGATATTCAAGGATAGAAGGAGTCATTTCCTTAAGTTGTTCTGGTGTGATAGTTGTCATGTTTACAGCAGAGTTTAAAATTTTCAACATGGGCATAAATGTAGCGGCATTAGTTTCTGCCCATTTGGTGATATTAACCAGAGAAGAGAAACTTGACACGGGGTCGCTTGACGCAGCTAATAGGCTGAACAAGTATGGAACGTACTTAAGTAATACGGTGTTATTGGCCAATTGGGATTCCAAAGTAGGGATTATGGAAACAACTGTGGATGCGTTAGCACTTGCAGAAAGGATTTCATCAAGTGCCACCAATTGATTAGTAGAGGAAGCGGCTTCTTTAGAGAGGGCCAAACTTTCGACAGATGTTAGCAGCTCTGTTTGGTTTGTAGTGTAATTCAACAAGTCAGTCAAAGCACCCATGGCAGCTTTAGCGGAAGATGATTGGGTAATGTTTTCGGCAATCATAGTGCTCAATACGGATAATGTTACATTTTGAGATGTAGTTTCATCAAACAGAGTAACAACAGCTTGGACAGCTGGTTTTAAACTCGAAGGAACGAGGGAGCCTAATTGCATAATTGTTTCAGTAGCATTGCCACCTTCCGCAAGACTGGTTTTTAGACTAGAAAACAATGAGGAGACCGTTGAAGTTGGAATGGTAGAGTTCATTATGGTTTCTAACGCATCGCATGTGGCAGTAATGTTCTTGGAACTTGCGAATAACTCGAATACAGGCGTCAATTTTGTCTTTTCTTCTGTGGTCATATTATTTAAAGTGATCAAAGACTCAGTAGTGCCTATAGGATTGGTCGAATCCACTAATAGGGTTAGAACAGTATTTTCTAAGGAAGCCGAAGTAGAAGAAGTGTTGGTTGACATAGATGACATCAATGTGCTAAACCCATCCAAGAGTTCGGTTGTGTTTTTAGAGGTAGTCAATAACTCATCAAGAGCGGAGAAGGCCGTGGTAGTAGCGGTGTTGGTTCCTAGCAAAGCCATTGGAGCCAACTGTGTCAAAGATGATAATGTGGCTGAAGTGTTAGCAGCATTAGACAACAAGTGCAGTAAAGGAGACAAGGCTTCGGTAGAAGCGATTGCCTTAAGAGCGCCGAAGATGGTATCCACCGTTGTATTTGGAGCGGTTAGAGCAGAACCTAACACGGTCAAAATTGGGCCAACTTGTGGCATAACTTTTGTAACGTTGATTTTTGATATATCAGCATCACCGATATAAATGTTCGTTATTGGCTTATAATTTGAGGTAGAACCCGCAGTTGCAATAATGGTCAACAGAAATGTTGTAAGTGTCAATAAAGCACAAATCGGGAGGAGTATTTTAAAATTCATCGCAATAATTTGACTGTATTACTGAATTTTTTTTTACTGTATCAGCATCGCATCTACAAGCTATTACGAAGTAAATGAAAATCTCAAGGCTTAATGTGAGTAAATGCAGCTAGATTGTCAAAAGTTTATATATTTTGTCGTTCTTTTTACAGGAAAAAAAAATTCTGTGTAGAAGTGTAAGATCTATGATTGCAGCAGCTTGAAAAGCGATAAGTTTGTTGAGGATTTAACAATTTCAACTTTTTTTTTAAGCAGAACAATAGATTGACGTAGTTAAATTTGTCTACTAAGATCTATAGACAAGTTTTTTTTTCCAGGGACGACGCCGTATAGAAAAAAGCAACTAGAGAATTTACCAGGCCATAGTGCGGTGGATTCAAGCTAAACGAGTACTGAGGGGAACTTTAATCTTCAAGGCGGTATCCAGGCGGATTTACGAAGCAACTGACGGAGTGCTGCAGGAATTTAAAGGAGAGTTCTGGAGCGCTTAAATGCACCTAAACAGTATCCACGGAACATACTGTACTAAATACACGTTAAACGGGAACATTTCAAAAAAAACTTAATAATATAACTCAGTTTTTTTACATAGTGATAAAAGTGATATATTCAAGTCTTTTTACTATTTGCTAGGCATCCAAACCGTTTTGTTTAGACGTATCACTATTTTAGCATCACTTATGTATTTGTGCCAGAATGGACACTATTACAAACCCCACCGTGCCTCAGCTGAGAAGGTCCCTTACCTAAAGAAAAAGAAAAAGAATTCTCGAAACGAAGGCAAGGCAAAAAAAAGAATGAATAGAAAAAAAAAAGGAACTGTTGAATTTTCTCAACAAAAAAAAAAGAAAAAAAACGGGTCCTAAATGCGGTGTGTGGGTTATAAGATGCCGCAAATGAAAGAATGCTATTTAGAGTAATCGATTATCATTCTTATTATGAGCTAAGTTGGTCAAGATGACCTGTTTGACCTAAAGACAAGCACTAACGCAGGCACCGCACTAGTACTTAAGTTTTCTTACGTGAAAAGGAAATATGGGTGATATGTGTCTGTTCCACTCATATCTTTTGGTTTCTAATTTTACGTAATCTCTTGTATTTTCTTGAGAGGGTAAATTTTCACGACGCGTCAGACGCTTATATGAGGGACGAAGTTACATATTTGAATGCATTAATCAAGAACAATATTGTTGAGTAAGCGAATAGCTACCATTGTTCGCAGTTCTAGGATCGCTAAACAGAAAAGGTTACTCTCCACGTGTTTAGAGGGCTACCCACAAACCGTCATAAATCATACCTCCTTCTTTGATGAGCGTATTGCGCCGTTCGAATGATTCATTCCGCCAAGAACTAAATGAACTTCAGGTTTGGGTCTTTCCACTTTCTTAACCCAACCATTCGTTTGCGTCCTTTTTGCCCCAACCTTGATCTTAAAAAATTGCAAGAAGAACTTTATTTATCAATTCGCCCGCGAAGTTAAAAAAAACCGATCTTCGCAGGCACTCGTTAGAACTTAGAAACAGTTCCTCTTAGGGCAAGCGCCCTTGTCGTATTTAGCCTTCTTTAAGTTGAGCTGTAACGTTGTTCGAGTCCGAGAAGTATCCTTGACAGGGACGATAACCATCAGCAGGAAAAACGGTATTTTCATTTATATCCTTTCCTCAAGGAGGGCTTGAATTATGCAATCTCTAAATACTATTCAATTCAGAGAGTAGATTTTTGTAGGCAAAGTAGACGTCGCTCTCTTTCAGTATACGTTCTTGAGCTTTCCATTTCAATGAACTGGCAACTAAGTCGGTATCCTTTCATGATCCTGTCGAGCACATTTATAACAATCATGTTGATTGTTCCAGTATCATAGATAAAGCGGTCTCGTGTCGTTATTGATGGTAAAGCGTCAGGTCACGATGCCCTAAAAGGTTACAGTCTAGTTATAAAGTACTATGTAGTGAATGATATGTTAGTACTCTATAGCATGTAACGTCAAGTCAGAGAAGGAATTGATCCAGGGTTTTTCCTTCAAATACTTTCCTTCATCAAAATCGGTGAGTATTTGGCAGGACTTAAACTTCGGTGCTATTGAATCATAGTCTATATCAGATGGTGTGACCTTGAGTTTAGAGGAGTTGTTTCTGTTTTTTCTTTTTCTCTTTGGAATGAATGTTGCAAAACCATCTACATCATGTGCTTTTTTAACTTCTGGCGGAGCGTTAGTCTGCAAGTAATGAACTAGCTTGCCTAAATTAGGATAGTTTTCACAAAGTTTTGCTTTGGTGTATCTATCGGTGTGTGATATCATATTATTTGCCAGCCATAAGTGTGGTCGCTGTGACGATAGTATGTTCTCAGTTAAATCCAAAGGAGCATGGGGAAGGAAATATAATACCGATTCATAATCAATTGCATCGTTCTCTGAAAACTCTTCCTCTATCAGCCATTCGCTTCCTAAACTTTTCAAGTACTGTATCTCTTCTTTAGTAAATATTGGATCATACAGGGAAACAACGACATCCCTTTCATCCTCACTTTTTATATAATCAATAATCTCTAGGAGAAGAGCGAATTGGTACGTCGCAGGAAAATCCTCCTTGAAATTTCCAATTGCAACACATCGTATTTTCTTAATGTTATTGAGGTGCGGTTGTAAATTTTCAAGTAAATCTGAGAGGAATGCTGATTTTTTCAGAACATCTCTATTTGTCTGAACAATTTCTTCAAACGCTTTAGCAGGCACAACCTTCTTGCCAGTTTTCTTAAACTTTGTCCCACTTGCTTTAAAATCCATACAGCAGAAGACCGGTCAAGGTCATTAACTTCGGTATCAGTTCAGGATCTTAGCAGTTTTCTAGAGTTCAAATAAGTTTTCACTTTTTTCATCGCTACACGTCGAGCAAGCATCATTCCTTACCCGACCCGCAGATAGTTTACCTCCCATAGAGCTTTTATTATAGTTTTACATCAACTAAAGATGTTCAAACCGTCTCGTTTCCCAAATATGCAGTCATGGAATATGAACACCTGGTGGTATTAGCTATTTATTTTTACACGAATAATTATTTGTTATTTAGCAGTCGTTACAAATAGTAACTTTTACCAGCTAATTATGAAAAAAATGAGGAAGGCGTCAATTTTTGAAACAAACCTCTCGGTCTTTCCTCTATTCATTTTTGTCTTTCTACAAGCAGCATTTGCGATCATCGCTCTCTTTATCATAACTCACTGTACCCTGGGCTGATCCATTAGCGCCCAATGAGCCTAGAGGTTCATAGCAAAATATGAAACGACCAACGATAGCACCTATTAAACAACTAATAATGATATAGCCGTTATAGTACATGAACAGCAGCATGATGATATAAGATAACCCCCACTGTAATACGAAAATAGTAACTCTTATCATGTGATCCAAAAAAGTTGGGTACAAATCCACTGGCGTTATTAATGTACAGCATGATAGGACCTTCTTTAACAGGTCGTCTTCTGGCTCGTTCAATCTCCTTGGACCCCAAACGTAAAAACTATAAATGAAACTTTTTTGTAAGGAAATTAAAGTTGTTTTCCAGCTTGGTTCGTTGTAAAAGCCTTGTAGTTCTTCTATATCAGATTTAGCATCCTCATCTCCACATTTGACAACGTACTCCTCTGGCGAGTAACTAGCTAAATGCTTTATTTTCTGTCTTTTTAATAGCTCTACGTCAAATTGCCTTGAAAAACGAGTAAGCCATTGAGCTACCACCACAAGCGCAAAACAACCGATGCAAGAACCAGCAAATTTTCCTTTGGTGTCATTTCTCCAAGATCTGGCAATGAAGCAGGTGTCGATGGTATACCAATTCCATAACATCGATATTTTACAAGTCGCTTTTTTGGCAGCAGTGCTGCTACTGCCTCCCATATTCATCTTTGTATAGCCCTTAAATGTGTTTTCGTCTGTTGTTATCCCTCTTCTTCGATCAAAGTGTTAGGAAATGAAATAAGATAAATTACAAGTCTATCGGAGAAGGTTGCTCTTTATATAGGTATATGTCACTAATTAATGTGCTCTGACGTATATCCTTATGGCGCTAATTTGCTCGTCTAAGGGTTCAACGAAAACTCCGGACCTAAAGATCGCGAGCAAAATTCAATTAAGTTTTTTTTTTTTAAAAAAAAGTTGAGTAAATACTTATTTATTTTGGGTTGC
>OBMA010000658.1_pt1 | contig 20659 bp, 27 predicted proteins | sample 1539141 | NCBI WGS metagenome assembly OBMA01 (sample SAMEA3991484, study PRJEB22521) | metagenome | biome: anthropogenic terrestrial biome; feature: sewage plant; material: raw primary sludge | place: Sweden | collected 2012-09-26
AGTTAGGAATTCCTTTTTCTGATCCAGTTGCAGATGGTCCTATTATTGAAAAAGCTAATTTAATTGCTTTAAACAATGGTTTTAAATTAAAAGACTTATTTGAAGTTTCTTCAAAAATTGCAAAAGATATTGATACTTTATGGATGGGATATTTAAATCCATTTTATCATTATGGAATGGAAAAATTTTTACAAAATGCTCAAGAATTTAATATTCAAGGAACAATCATTCCTGATCTTCCTTATGAAATGGCACAAAGTTTTCAAGATTTATTTGATAAATATAATAAAGCGAATATTTCATTTGTAGCACCAACTGATAGTGAAGAGCGAATTAAACTAATAACAGCAAATGCTAAAAAATTTATTTATATGGTTGCATACGCAGGAATCACTGGTAGTGGGCAAAAAGAAGATTTATCTTTGATTATTCAAAATGTGAGAAAATACTCTGATACTCCACTTTATATTGGTTTTGGAGTTGATGAAAATACTTGTAAAGAAAAAATCATTGGTGTTGATGGTGTAATTGTGGGAAGTGCATTTGTAAAACATATTATTGATGATAGTTTATCAAATGATGAAAAAATCAAAAAAATTTCTGCGATTGCAAAAGAGATAAAAGAAAAAATAAACGAATAATCATGCATATACTTAACAAAGATATTGAATTTGTAGAAGAAAATAGATCGTGCTCTTATTTTGATGAAAATATATCTGATATTAGATATAAATACATGTATTCATGCTCAACAACACAATATCAAGGAATGTTAGAGAGAGGGTGGAGACGATTTGGTAGAATGCATTTTGTACCTGAATGTAAAACTTGTACAAAATGTGTTTCTATGCGAATTGATGTTGCAAATTATAAATTTTCTAAATCAGAAAAAAGAGTAATTGCAAAAAATAAAGATACAAAATTATATATAAGACCACCTTCCATGACCATGGAACATCTTGATTTATATGATAAATATCATAAATTTATGAATGATAAAAAAGATTGGCCTTACTCTGTTATTACACCTGATGATTATTTAAAATCTTATGTTGAAGCAAAAGAAGAGTTTGCAAAAGAATTTTTATACGTAAGGGATAATAAACTAATTGCAGTTGCATTGGTTGACATTTTACCAAAATCAATATCTGCAATTTATTGTTATTATGATCATGATTATGCTGATTTATCAATAGGAAAATTTTCTGTTTTAGCTCAAATAAAAATAGCAAAAGAGCTTAATATTCCTTATATATATTTAGGATATTGGATTAAAGACCATTTTTCTATGGGATATAAAGAGTCTTATTCCCCTTTTGAAGTATTAAATAATAGAGCTTATTTTGATGAAATACCAGTTTGGAAAAAAAATGAATTATAACATAGCCGTAGTAATAAGTGCTATTATTTGTGCTATAATCTCGATGTTTATTAGCTATTATTTAGTATTATTTATTTTGAGTGAAAATAGTTCTTTTTTTAAGATAGCTCAATTTATAGTGGCGATAGTTTTAATAACAACATTTTATGCTCCAATTAAATATTTATTAATTAAATATATGAATATAAAACAGGAAGAAAGATAAAAAAATGATTAAATATTTAGTTCCTTTTTTAGTATTAGCGAATGTATTATTTGCTGAAAATACACCAGTAAAAGAAGAAAACATTACACCTAAAGTTGAACAAGTGCTTGAACAAGCATATAACCCAAATGTAGATTGTTTAATATTAGAAGATGAAAATTCAATTATTTGTAAATTTGAAGTAATAAGAGATATCAAAGATCAAAATATTGTAATTCATTGGATTAGCCCAACAGGCGAAATTTCAAGAACAAGAGAGATGCTTATTCCAGCAGGAGATGTTTCTGCTTATGATTATAGATATCTCGATGGTAGAGAAGGTGGAAAGTGGAATTTTAGAGTTGTTTATAATAATAATGAATATACTTCTCAATTTGAATTAAAATAGATAATTATTATAATAAGTTAAGGAATAAATCCTTTAACTTATTAATAATCTTGTCACATTATATGCTACAAAAGATAAAATCCAAGCTGTTATAGTTGTAAAAATAAAAAGATAAACTAGATACTTCCAACCTCCAGCTTCCTTTGCAAAAACCATAGATGCCGCTAAACAAGGTATATAAATCATAACAAATACAATAAATGATATTGCTGATGCAAATGGAATGTTATTTTTAATTTTTTCTATTAAACTATCTGATGTTTCATCATTATCCTCACCTAAACCATAAAGAATAGATAAAGTAGAGACAACTATTTCTTTTGCAGCAAGTCCAGTTTCAAGTGCAACAGACATTCTCCAATCAAACCCAAGTGGTGAAAACATTGGTTCTGTGAATTTTCCAATATATCCTAAATATGAGTTTTCTAAGTTGTATAAACTAAGTTCATTAGATAAATCTGCTTTTGCTTCTTCTGTAGTGGCTAATTCGATTTTTTGATTAAATGATTCTTCAATATCTAGATGTTTTGGATAATTACTTGCAAACCAGATAAGTAAAGATGCCGCTAGAATATATGTTCCTGCTTTTTTTAAATACATCATCGCTTGATTTGAAACTGTGTGCCAAACTAGTTTAAATGAAGGTATTCTATATTTTGGCATTTCCATTACAAAGGGTTCATCTTCACTTTTAAATACAACAATTTTTAATATTTTTGCAGCGAATAATCCTAAAATCGCTCCACTTATATAAATAAGAAATAAAATATTTCCTGCATTACTTTCACCAAAAAATGCACCAACAAAAAGTACATAAATAGGAAGTCTTGCTCCACAAGACATAAATCCAATAATAAATAGAGTTAATAATCTATCTTTTTCATTTTTTAAAGTTCTTGCTGCCATATAAGCTGGAACCGAACATCCAAAACCTGTAACTAGTGGAATAAAAGATTTTCCATGAAGACCAAATTTATGGAAGAAGCCATCAAGTAAAAATGCAACTCTACTCATGTATCCTGTTGTTTCAAGTAGTGCAATACCAAAAAATAAAATTACAATATTTGGTAAAAATAAAACTACAGAACCCACTCCTGCAATTGCTCCATCTGCTATTATTGAAGAGATTTGGTTATCTCCTAAAATTTGTTTTGTTCCATCAATTACACTTGCAAAAAAAGCATCAATAATATCCATAGGAATAGTTCCAATTTCAAAAGTTAATTGAAATAATCCCCACATTAAAAATAGAAAAATTGGAAGTCCAAAAAATTTATGAATTAAAATAGTGTCAAATTTCTCAGTTAAAGTTTTTTGTTCAATAAATTTTTGTTTAACAGTTTCTGTTACAGCACCCCTTGCAAATGCAAACTTCTCATCATTGAATATATCATCAATATTTTTCGTATCATAATGAATATATAAATGCTCAAAAGCTTCATTTAAAACTGCTTGAAGTTTAACCCAAATTGGTTCATCATGAAAATATTTGTATGTACTTTTATCTTCTTTTAAAAGTTTAATTGCTATTTGTCTATATGTCTGATTTGTTTTGTATGCGCAATCTTTTAATAATTGAGATATTGTTTGTATTTCTTCTTCAATTACATCAGAGAAAAATAGTTTTGTTGGTAGTTTTTGACTTTCAAATTTTGTAACTATTTCATCAAGAAGTTTTGTTATACCAATTTTTTTAGCAGCACTTGTTTTAATACAAGGTTTCCCAAGAATTCTACTTAATTGTATTTCATCTATAATTATAGATTCTTTTTGCGCTTCATCACTCATATTTAAAGCAATAATCATTTTTTTATCAAGAGCTAGTAATTCAGAAGTTAAAAGAAGATTTCTTTGTAAATTTGTAGAATCTAATACATTTAAAATAATGTCATACTCAGAATTATCTAAAAAATCTTTAGTTACCTTTTCTTCCAATGTATAATCATTTAAAGAGTAAGCTCCTGGTAAATCTGTTATTTGGATTTTATATTTTTTGTACTCTAAAAAAACTTCCTCTTTTGCAACAGTTACTCCAGAAAAATTTCCTACTCTTAATTTTGCATTTGATATTGAATTAATAAGCATTGATTTACCAACATTTGGTTGTCCTACTAATGCTATTTTTATAATATTAGCTTGCATATTTAACTCCTATCTTTTCTGCTTCACTTAATCTAAGAGCAATTTTTGAATGATTTATTTTTATTTCAATGGTGCTTTTTGTAAGAGTTAATTCTTCAATTGTAACAATAGCACCTTTCATGATTCCAAATGAATGAAGTCGGTTTTTTAAGATACTATCACAATTTATATCAATAATCTCAGCCCTTTCTTTTATTTTCAAATCACTTAGTTTCATCTTTTTCCTTTATGGTATCAATAATGATTATTATAATATAATTTAGCTTTTGAAGACTTGATTTATATCAATTATTTGTATTTGTACTTTTTGTTAACTTTAGATATACTGATTACTTAAAATTTTTTTAAAGGTGTATTTTAATGTTAACTGAAAATAATAATGAAGAAATAATAGATGAATTAAAAAAAATAGTAAAACAAAAAGGGCTTAAATACACAGAACAAAGGGAAATCGTTTTAAGTATATTACTTCATGCTCAAGAGCATTTAACTGCTGAAGAAGTATACAATGAGATTAAGAAAGAGCATAAAGATTCAAATATTGGAATTGCTACTGTTTATCGAGCGCTTAGTTTTCTTGAAGAAGTTGACTTAATCACGTCAATAACATTTGGAACAGATGGTAAAAAATATGAGAGTAATGCAAAATCTCATCATGATCATTTAATTTGCACAGATTGTGGAAAAATAATTGAATTTATTGATGATGAAATTGAAAAAAGACAAGATAAAATAGCTAAAAAAAATAAGTTTAAAATTACTAGCCATTCAATGCAGTTATATGGAGTTTGTGAAACTTGTCAAGAAGCATAGTATATTAAGAAATCTTAATATACTAATTTTCTTATTTTCATAAAATATTTTCTTTTATCTCATTTACCCAATTTTCAATTCTTTCATCTGTTAAATCACTTTGGTTATCTTCATCAAGAATTAATCCCACAAATTTATCTTCTACTTGAGCTTTTGAAGCATCATGATAATAACCTTGTGTTGAAGTGAAACCTATAACTTTTGCACCCATTGAATTAATTTGTTCATAAATAATTCCTAATGCACTGCAGAATTCATCACTATAACTTTCTTGATCACCTAAGCCAAATAATGCAATAGTTTTATTAGATAAATCTAATTTACAAAAATCAACCCAAGCATCTTCCCAATCATCATTTAACTCTCCATCACCCCAAGTTGAACCACCTAAAATGATTTTGTCATAGTTATTTATTTTTTCGATTTTAGTCCCTGCTAAATCAAATACTTCAATATCATCTAATTTTGAAGATATTTTAGAAGCTATTTCTTCACTGTTCCCAGTACTACTTGCAAAAAATATTGCTGTTGCCATGTTTTTCCTTTTATTTTAATTTTTTAGTGTAGATCTTAAAGAATAAGGAATAGCTTTTATTTGATATTCTTCATTTTTTAATTCATCAACATAAACTGGTATTTGTTTTTTAAAGTCATCATTTTTTGGGTATGCCAAATAAATTTGATAATATTCACCTTTTTTAATTGATTTTATAGCATCTTCTAATTCATCTTTAATATTTGGTTTTTTTACTTCAATATCTTTCCAAGAAGTATAGATTTTTAATCCAATAAAATCCTTTGATTTAATGCAAATAGAATCTCCTAAATCAATCACCGTTTTATCACTATGTAGTTTTTTTATTTTTTTCAATACAAATTCATGAAATAATAAATGTTTATCAATAAGTAGCTGCATTTTATTATTTGTGTAACAAATAGATATAAGTTTTGCAAGTGGAAGTAATTTCCCATTTGATATAAAAATTGAATCTTTAGTTTTTGGATTTAAATAATTATTAATTATTTTTGTAGAATTAATACAAAATTTGAAACTTTTATTACTTTTATATTTACTTGTTTTTATAAAACTAATTGGATGCATAGCTTTGATTTTATAAGAAAAAGCCTTTTCTAAAGAAAAAAATGATAATTTTCTTTGTTCATATTTTGAAAAATTACAATAAGATTGTAAAATATTATTACTAAGATTTAAGAACATTTGTCTTAGTCTTATTAATGAATTGAACTCATCAAAATCCTTTGGTAAAAACTCTTTTTCACAAGTAAATCCGATTAAGTTTTTATTTAACATTATTTACCCTTTCACTGTTTGCATAACAATCACTACAATCTTTTATGCCCATTATTTTTACGTATTCATCATAAACGCAAGAGATTGATCTTTTTGCACAAATAAATGGAATATTTTTCTTTTTTGCTTCACTTTTGTATTTAAGCATAGTATTATGATTTAAAAAAGAAGTTAACATTACTATACAATCTGTATTTAAGGGAACCTTTTTCTTTGGTGCAGATGATTTTTTTCTTGCATCCCAATGATTTATAGTTTTTGCACCTAATGTCTCTAGCATTGAAGTTATTTGTGAGATTTGATCTCCTCCAATAATTAATACGCTCATTTAAAATCCTTTTTTAACAAGTACAACCAGTTGGTTTTACTAAGTCAGTTTTTTTCCCAATTTCAAAACAAATAATCATTTTATGTCCTATATATTGATAATCATTATTGAAATAATAGTGGAAGTAATCTTAAAGTTTTATTAATATTAAGAATGATTATCAATAAACTATTTGAGCTTAAGATCTTTGATTTTTTTATTGAATTTAAAATGAGTTATGAGAATAAAAGGAGAGAGTATAACTAGAAAATGACCTAGTTAAAAATTTTATACGTCTATTTTTCTTAGGTCTCGTATAATTGAAGCTATATCTTGAGAATATTCTCTTGCTGCTTTACTATTATATTTCCAACCACCATTGTAACTGCTCCATACTTTTGACCAATCATTTTTATGAATTTTTTGCCAATATGTAAGTTCATCTATTGCATTTTTTGTTGCAAATTGAAAATCTGAAATTAATTTCATCGCAAATTTATTTCTATTCAGTGAAGTATCTTGGGCATTTTCTCTGCTAATCACTGTTTTTATATGTGCTTGATACAAACCATAATCTTTCGTATCCGTATTAACTAAATATTTTCCTAAGCTAGATTCTTTAATTGCAATAGCCATTAGTGAATAACTAAAACCATGTGCTTGACCTTGTCTTTTGATCTCTTTTAAAGTTTCAATTTCATTTTGTGTTAACTTATTAATATCAAAATCTGATGCAAAAATATTAGATATAAACATTAGAATTAGTAAAATAACTTTCAATTTCATTGATTTCTCCTTTGTTTTTTCTTAATTAAATTGCTGCATTGTACTTTAAAATAGTTAATTTGTCAAATTTAACTATATTTTGCTTGGATTTACACTATGATTAATTAGTTATTTAGGTAGGTATAAATATAATTCCGAAAAAATTAATGAGAAATTAGAGCAATTGGAAAAGAAAGAATTTAAACGAATAATTAAGGAAATTGGATTTCCTTCACAAGGTAGATTTGCAGAAGAAATAGGCGTAAAAGCAACAACTTTTACAACATATAAGATAATTCCATCTCATATAAAAAGAATAACAAAGTTAGCATTACTTGCTAAAAAAAATGGTGTTCCTTTTGAAGATATCAAAGAATCTTTGAGAATTGAATAAATTTTAATTTATTCTCTTCTTAATTTAGTCCAATATCGATATATTTTCTAGTTTTTTGAATTTCATTTGAGTCAAAAACTGTTTTTATAATCTCTTTTGAATCATCTTTAATAACATTTCCAAATGAACTTATTATTGCACTTCCCCTTGCCATATTTTCATCGGCACAATTACTAGCAATTACAAAACATTGATTTATTAAAGCTAATGATTTTGAAATAGTTTCATAATGGTCTTTTCTTTTTAATCCCCACATTGCAGGATTTAAAATTATATCCGCTCCTTTTACTTTTTGCCAAAGTCTTGGGAATCTAAGTTCAAAACATATTAAAGTTGCTATTTTTATTCCATTTATTTCGATAATCTTAATATCTTCTTCCTCTCCAGGACTAAAATATTCAAGTTCATTTCCAAGTGGAAATAGTTGAACTTTTGATTGAGTGTGAACTATTTTTTGTTTATGAAAAACATATAAAGTATTAAAAAACTTCTCATTTTCTTTTGTAATGAAAGTAAGAGCAATGATTTTATTTGAACTTAATTGTTTTAATTGCTCTATAGCTTTAATAGAAAAATCACTCGCTTCTTCCATTCTTTCATAACAAAATCCACTAAGTGCTAATTCAGGTGCCAAAATAAGAGAGTTTTCCTCACATGAGTGTATTAGATTTTTTAGATAAATTAAATTATCTTCAAAACTAGGACTTGTTTTAATTTGTAATGCAATTAAGTTCATTTCTTACCTCTTGTATTAAGTTTTCTACCGCTTTTTTGTAGCTCATAGCTGTAGCATGACTTGTAGCTTCATATTTAGTCATTATTAAAGCATTTGTATTTGATGCTCTAATTAATGCCCAGCCATATTCAAAATTGATTCTAAGGCCATCTATTTTTAAAATATCTTTTATTATTGGAAAGCCTCTTTGAATTTGATTTAGTTTTTCTTCTAATTTTTCAATAATTAAAAACTTTTTATCTTCTGAAACTTCTATTTCAATATTTTCACTTGTATAAACTTTTGGAAGTTTATCTAGTTCAACGTCAAGATTTATTCTAAGATATAAAAGCTCTAATACTCTAAAAGTGGCATATATAGCATCATCAAAGCCATAATATCTATCATTGAAAAAAATATGCCCTGAAACTTCAGCTGCTAAATCGGCGTTTAACTCCTTTAGTTTGAGTCTTAAATTTGAATAACCTGTTTTATCCATTATGGTTTGTGATGTTTGATTCATTTCATTAAAGACATTTAAAGAATAAGTAACTTCTCCAATAATTACTGGATTTTTCATAGTTTTTGAAAATAGAAGTGCTAACATATCACCTTTGATATTGTACTTTTGTGTTAAAACAGCAATTCTATCTGCATCTCCATCATAAGCAAAACCTAAATTGCAATCATCTTTTAATAAGAATTTTAAATCTTTTAGATTTTCTTCATTTGTTGGATCTGGATGATGATTTGGGAATTCTCCATCAGGAGTTAAGTGTAAACCTTGATAATTTAGATTTAATTTATCTAAAATATCGCATAAAACCGTATTTGCAACACCATTTCCACAGTCAATTGCAAAGGGAATTTTAAAATCTTTTAGGTGTGAAAATTGATTTACCATAAAATCTATATATAAAGTTTTCGCATCAATTTTAATAAAATCATGATTATTTGGAATCTTAATATCTTTTGATTTTATGATTCTTTCATATAACTCTATTAATTCATCTCCAAAAAATGGTTCATTATTTATTGTTATTTTAAAACCATTATATTTTTTTGCGTTGTGACTCCCTGTTATCATAATTGAAGCATTTGGTTTTATGGTTTTATGGTTTATTATAAATTCTTGATAAGTTGCAAAATAATTTACTCCTGTTGCCACAAGTCCAATATTCAGAACTTTACAGCCTGATAAATTTAATCCTGAAATCAAAGCTTCAAACAACATATTTGAGTGAGTTCGAACATCGTAACCTACAACTATATATGGAGTTGTTTGGATTTTTTCTTTTATCGTTAATCCTAAAAAATATCCTATTAATTTAGAATTCCCATAAGTTAAATCTTCATTTACAATACCTCTTATGTCGTATTGTCTAAAAATAGTTTTATTTATCATTTTCTAACTTTAATAAAAATTCTTTTTTCTCAAGGCCACCTGTATAGCCACCTAAATTTCCATTATTTGCTATTACTCTATGACAAGGAACTATTATAGATATCATATTTTGTCCATTTGCATTTGCAACGGCTCGAAATGCTTTTTCATTTTCTATTTTTATTGCTTGTTCTTTATAAGAAATTGTTTTTCCATATGGAATATTTAATAACTCTTTCCAAACTTTTATTTGAAATGCTGTTCCAACTAATTGTAAAGGAATTTCAAAAGTTGTTCTTTTTTTATCAAAATATTCATCAAGTTGAATTTTTAAAGAATCAAATATTTCATTATTCCCAGGAATTACATCAGCATTTAATGTTTTTTTTAATTTATCAATATTTGCTTCAATATCATAAGGTGTAAAAAAATCAAGTAAGACTAAAGCTTTTTTTGAAGCAGCAGCGAACATTTCACCCAATGGAGTTGAAAACGTTGTTGTAATAATTATCTCTTTTGTTTGTGTTTTATATTCTCTCATGGTGGAATTTTATCATAATCATATATAAGATATAATTTTAAATGACAAAAAAATTATATAAAAATATAAAAATCTTATATATAGAAGATGATGAAATTGCACGGGAAAATGGGCTTGAATATCTCGAAAACTTTTTTGAGAATATTTATGAAGCAAGTGATGCAATTATTGCTTTGCAATTATATGAAAAACATAAACCTGATATTATAATCACCGATATTCAAATGCCCAAATTAAACGGTTTAGAGTTTGTTAAAAGAATTAGACAAAAAGATAAAAAAACTCAGATTATAATTATTACTGCATTTAGTGATAAGGATTATTTATTAAAAGCAATTGAGTTGGGTTTAGTTAAATATTTAGTAAAACCTGTACGTGAAAAAGAGTTTGAAGAGGCTTTGTTTTTATGTATAAATGCCCTCGAAAGAAATGAATCTAATATAGTTAAATTAGATGAGTTCACATTTTTTGATACTTTTAATAAAAATCTAATATCAAATAATGAAATAGTAAAACTAAGAGCAAAAGAGTTGGACTTTTTAGAGTTATTAATTAAAAATAAAAATAGATATGTTACTTATGAAGAGATTGAAAATTATGTTTGGGATGATAGTGTGATGACAAAAGATGCATTAAAAACATTGGTAAAAAATATAAAAACAAAAATTCCAAAAGATTTGATTTTAAATCTTACAAATAGTGGATATAAAATTGCAATATGATATCAGTTTAATCTTATTTTATGGAATTACTTTTGGAATATTAATAATGACAATTGTATATACTTTTATAAGATATATATACTCAAAAGAGATATTTTATATAAGTTATTGTTTTATGCAGATTTTTTCTTTGGTTTATATTGTTTCTTTTAGTAAACTTTTTGAAATTAGCTCTTTTATGCAAGAACTATCTTTATTAATTGCTAGTATTTGTGCAGTTGTTTTTGCGATTACTTTTTATGAAGGTAAATTTTTACCAAAAATTTCAAATTATAAAGAGCTAATAATTAATACTTTACTTTTAAATGTAGTGATATTAACAGCTTTTTATCACTATATGCTTTTTGAGTATATCCCTTATACTATTATATATGCAATTTTATTTATTTCAATTATTTTTAATTTAAAACAAGGTTTTAAACCAACACTTATATATGTTATTGGTTGGTCGATTTTTTGTATTTTATTGTTTGTTTTTGATTTTAAAAACTATTATATACAAAAAGGTTATTTTGATATTGTGTTGAGTGTTTTTGCAATTGAAGCTATACTTTTTACTATTTCAGTTGCATATAAATATAATGATTTGAAAAATAGAAATAAAAATTTTGAAAAAATGATTTTACAACAATCTAAATTTGTAAAATCAGGAGAAATGATAGCAAATATAACCCACCAATTTAGACAACCTTTAAATAATATCTCTTATATTTTAATAAATTTAAAGAAAAAGTTTGAAAGTAATAGTTTAGATGAAAAATATTTTGATAAAAAATTTCTTCAAGCTAATAATCAAGTTGAATTTTTATCAAAAACAATTGAGGATTTCAAAGAATTTTATACAAACTCAAAAGATAAAAATAACTTTAGTGTAAAAGAATCAATATCAAATGCTCTTACAATATTATCTGCTGATTTAAAGACCAATAATATAGACCTTGATTTAAAATTTGATACCTTTGAAGAGGTGGAAATTTTTGGAGTTAAAAGTGAATTTTCACAAGTTATAATCTCTATTGTTTCAAATGCAATTGATGTTTTAAAAAATATTGAAAAGCCAAAAATAGGAATAAGTATTTCATCAAATAGTGCTGAGGTTACTATTTCTATTTTAGATAATGGTGGCGGGATTAAAAGTAAAAATATAAAAAAGATTTTTGAGCCATATTTTTCTACAAAAGAACATGGAACAGGAATTGGTTTATATTTGAGTAAAATGATAATTGAAGAGAGTTTTTCTGGAAAAATAAGTGTTGAAAACCAAAAAGAGGGTGCTTTATTTTCCCTCTTTATTGAAAAAGCTCTTTGATTTTATGGATGAACAAAAGATATATTTTTAATAACTTTTAAATTTTCATTTAAAGTTTTTATTTCAATGGCAATATTTTCATTATCTTTTGGTTTTGTATAATCTTTTGTTGTTTCAATAATTAGAACTTTTTTGATTTTTTTACCAGCTTCTAAAGCAAAACTTTCAAATCTTCTGATTTTGTAATTTTTTTCATCTTCTAATTTTATATGAAAAATAAGAGTTTTATCTTGTGTATTATGAAATGTCAAAACATAATTATTTGCAATTACACCATTTTCTTTTGTTTTATAAAGTTGTGTTGTTTTATTTACATTTACTAAAAAATCTTCTTTTTCCAAAGAAAAATAAAAAGCTAAAAATATACATAAAAATAAAGATGCAAAATATGTAATATTTCTTTTTGTAAAAACTGATATATTTTTTTTATTTATTACTTTATTTGTACTTCCCCAGTTGATTAATGATGGTTTATCAAACTTTTTCATAACAGTTGAGCAAGCATCACTACACTCTAAGCAGTTTATACACTCAACTTGTAAACCTTTTCTAATATCTATGTGAGTAGGGCAAATTTTCACACAAGCTTCGCAAGTTGTGCATTCATCATTTAAACTTAAATCTTTTAATTTAAATATAGATTTAACATTGTTTTCATAGATTTTTCCACCTCTTGTATAATCGTAACTTACTTGTTTTGTGTCATCATCATATAAAACGGATTGTATTCTTGAATATGGACAAACATAAGTACAAAAATTTTCTTTCATAAAAACAATGTCATATATTAAAAAAAGTGCGATAGAAATTATAAATATAATCATAAAACTATGTTCACTTGGGTTTTGAATATAAACAAAAAAATCTTCGCTTGCTATGAAATAAAGCATAAAATTTGAAGAGATAATCAAACAAATAATACTCCATAAAAATATAGTTATATATTTTTTGATTTGATTATTTTTTTTATTATAATCAATATCTTTTTGTTTGTTTTTTATTCTTCTTAAATCAAGAATTGTACTTTCTATTAAATCCCTATAAATAACTCTAAAAATAGTTTGAGGACAGCCCCATCCACACCAAACTCTACCAAAAATTGATGTAAGTGCAAAAATACCTATAAATAAAAACATAAGTAAAAAAGGCATTATATAAAGTTCACTTACATTATAAACTATACCTATAAAATGAAATTGTAATTTATCAAAAGATAATAACAATAAATGATTATTATTTATTGTAATAAAAGGTATTCCCATAATAAATAAAGTAATAAAAAAATATACTAAATATCTTTTTTTTGAATATGACATATAAAACTCCTTTGTTTTTTTCATATTAATAAAAAATGGTGTTCCTTTGGTGGTATTTATTCTAAATTGATTAAAAAAAACAGCCTGAACTCTATTGCAATATTCACTTATTAGCTGTATAATTCGCCAATTTATTAGAGGATAAGATTGTGAAAAAATCAAGATACGTAGGTATATTTTTGTTTTTGGGAGTTGTTAGTTTATTTGCTCAAACAAATAGATATGATGTGAAATCAGGGATGGTTGAATATGAAATTATTGGTAGTGGCGATGTGATGGGAAGTCCTACAACAGTAAGTGGAACTAGTAAATTATACTTTAAAGATTTTGGTAATGTTGAATTATCAGATGAAAAAATCCAGCAAACTGTTGATGGTGATAAAGAAGAAGAGAGATTAGTTTCTAAAATAATGGGTGAAAATGTTTATACAGTTGATTTTGTTGATGAAGTTATTTACACTCAAAAAATGGTTTTAGATGATGATACTGCTAGTTTAAATATAAAAAGTAAAGAAGCATTTATTTCAATGGGTGCAAAAAACTTAGGAGTTGAAGAGATTTTAGGTTATAAATGTGATGTTTGGCTTTTAGGTGAAGATAAAATTTGGGTTTATAATTCAGTTCCATTAAAATTAATAAGTAAATCTTTAGGTCTTGTTCAAATTCAAGAAGCTAAATTAGCAGTTTTTAATATTATTATAAAAGATGATAAGTTTAAATTACCCTCATATCCAGTAAAAGCAATGGATGAAATTATAGGTGAACCAGATCTTGATGAAATGCCACCAACACAAGAAGAAGAAAAAGCAATGGATGATATTGTAAAAAAAAGTAGTAAATAAGTATAAAAGATTATAGTTTGTGCATCTTATGCACAAACTATTAATATTTATTAGTTTTTCTCTTTTGTAAGAAGATAAACAGATATTATAAATCCAATAGAACCTAAAAATGTATTTGAAAGTATTAACGAACCAACACTAAAAAATAGAGCAATCATTGTATAAGATTTTTTATCAATTATAAATGCAATTATAGCCATAGCAATAGTTATAAATCCAATATATCCAAAGTATACAGCAGCTCCCATAAAGTCTTTTACTCCACATGATAAAGAATTAGAATCTAAATTACATTGTATCGCTAAATCTTTATTTGAAACAAATCCAAATTTAAAAGCTGTAAAAATAGCAACAAAAGCTAATGTATAAATTGAAATTTCTTTTAAGTCGCATAATGTAATATTTTTACTTGTTCCTTTATTTAAAATATAAGCAAAAGAAAGAGCTAAAATAACCCAAACATTAGAAAAAATATTTAAATAAGTTTCATTATAAACAATAATAATTGAAGCAATCACTAAAACAACACTTAATGCTTTTTCAAAATTTCCAAAATTCAATTTACTATATTGATTTTTGAATAACCATAAAAATGAGATTGCTAAAATTATAAATCCATAAATCTCAAAGTTTTCATATCTTCCATTAAAAGCTAAATTCATTGTCAAAATAAAAGCAAAAAAACTAGCTAAATAGAAGAATAAATTTGGAATAACATCACTTCTTTTTGGTTTAATAATATATGATAATAGGAAATAATAAACAAAAATTGTTGTTAATAAAACAAAAATTGCCCAAGTTCCTTCAAAATTATTTCTAGCAATTATATTGTATTGTTCAATTTGAAGCATATATAAAATTGCAAAAGCTGTATTTACAGCTGAAAATACAATAATTTTAGTTCCACTAATTTGAGTATTTCTTAATAATAAAGAGAATAATAAAATTAAGAAAATAGAACCAAATGCTAAATATTTATAATTAGGAAAGTCTGAAACATCTCCTGCAAATACATTTTTATCTAATCTATCTTTATCAAATAATCCCCAAAATCCACCAACAGCACCTTCACTTACTCTTTTCCATGGTTGATCAAAAGCTTCGATTATATTGTAGTTCCAGTTTTTTTCTTCGGCTAATTTTACAAACTCTCTTACAAATAAAGCTTGGTTTATTTTGCTAGGCATTGCATCTTCTCTCATTCTTCCTTCAGATGGCCAACCTGTTTCACCAATTAAGATATTTTTATCTTTTAAAATATCTTCAACTTCAACTCTAACTTGTGCTAGATGTGAAATTGCTTTTTTGATTCCCATTGGTTCATCTTCCCAATAAGGAAGAATATGAATAGTTACAAAATCTGTACTTTCTCTAATCGCTGGGTGTTTAAGCCAAAATTCCCAAACATCAGCATATGTTACTTTTGTATCTGGAAGTGCAGTTTTTACTTGTTTTATGTACTCTAAAAGTAAAACATCAGATGTATCACCTCTTAATAAAACTTCATTTCCAACAATTACAGCTTTTACTATATCTTGATTTTCTTTTACTAGTTTTATTAAAGTATCTATTTCTTCTTTAGTTTGTTTTACATCTTTACTAACCCATGCGCCCATTAGCATTTTTAGATTATTTTCCCTTGCAATTGCAGGAATCATTTCTAAACCAAGAGTTGAATAAGTTCTAATACAATCTGTATATTTTGATAAAACTTTTAAATCTTTTCTCACTTGTTCAGGAGAGATTACCAATCCTTTATCAAATAAAAATGGAGATTCATCTTTTGCAAAAGGTGCATAAGAAACACATTGAAGTTTTGAAAAAGAACTTGAATTATCTTTTAAAATTGAAACAGCACCAAAGTAGTACCAAAATAGTACGGCAATTGCCATACTTGAAAGTGTTAATAATATTTTTTTTGTCATATCTCTCTACTAATTAATTTCATCTGTGTAAACACAAACGTTAAAGTTTTTTACTAAGCCATCTTTATCTACACAGTGTTTTTGAAAAAAATTTGTAATATAAGATTTATTACAATGGAATTCAAAAGCTTCTTTTGATTCCCAAATTTCATTAAAAACAATAGGAAATGATTTTCCGCAAGCATTTGCATGAGAAAATTGTTTTGTAACAATATATTGAATACAACCATCTTCTCTTAATGTTTTTGGTTCAAGAGCTTGAAGAACTTCAAGTAACTCTTTTTCTTTTCCTTCTTTTGCTTCAAATGAAGCAATACAATATACTTTTTGTGACATTTTTATCCTAAATTATCTAATTTGACCAGAACCATAAATCTTATATTTAAATGTTGTTAAATCATTTATTCCCATAGGACCTCTTGAATGAAGTTTATTTGTAGAAATTCCAACTTCAGCGCCAAGTCCAAAAGCTCCACCATCTGTGAATCTTGTACTCGCATTTGCATAAACGCAAGCTGCATCAACTTCATTTAAAAACTTATTAACAGTTGTGTAATTTTCACTTAAAATTGATTCAGAATGTCCAGAGCCATGTCTTTGAATATGAGTAACTGCTTCATCTAAATTTTTAACAATTTTAATATTTAAAATATTAGCTAAATATTCCGTATCATAATCTTCTAAAGTTATAGGAATTGCTTTGATATATTTTAAAGTTTCACTACAAGCTTTTAAAACAGTTCCATGTTCTGCAAAAGCATCTTCAAGTCCAGTTAAAATATATGGAGCAATATCTTCATGAATAAGTAGGGTTTCCATTGAATTACATGCACTTGGTCTTTGACATTTTGCATTTATTGCAATATCTATTATTTTTGCAGGTGCAGCATCTTTATCTACATAAATATGACAAATACCTTTATCATGTTTTATAACTGGAATTGATGAATTTTCGCTCACATATCTAATTAAAGATTCTCCCCCTCTTGGAACTATTAAATCAACATATTTATCTTGTTTTATTAGTTTTGTAACACCTTCTCTTGATGAGTCTGGTAATAAAGAAATCGCTTGTTCTGGTAGTTTATTTTTAGCTAAAACCTCTTTTAAAACAACAGCAATTGCTTTGTTTGAATGTTCAGCTTCTTTTCCACCTTTTAAAACACATACATTTCCACTTTTAAAACATAAAGCTGCTGTATCACTTGTTACGTTTGGACGACTCTCATAAATAATACCAATTACACCAATTGGAATTGATACTTTTTGAATATTTAATCCATCTTTTGTAACCCATCCATCAAGTATTCTTCCAACTGGTTCCATTTGTGATGCAATTTGTCTTATTGCATCAGCCATATCTTTTACTCTATCTCCTGTTAAAAGAAGTCTGTCTTGTAGTGCTTCGCTTAAGTTATTTACTCTTGCATCAATCATATCTTTTTCATTATGCGTGATGATAAAATCGCAATGTTTCATTAAAGCATCAGCCATTTCATTTAAGACTTTATTTTTAACAGCAGTACTTAAGTTTGCAATAGTTCGGCTAGATTTCTTAGCTTCTTCTAAAAATGCTTGCATATTTCTTCCTATTATTTATTTTTTATTACTAGGTACAAATTTGAAAAACAAATATAAAACACCTAACATTACAACAACTGTTAGAATACTTGTAAATGTTATTTCAACCTCTGGACCCGCGCCTCTTTGGTAATTCTTTGGCATAAATAAAAACATTGATGATAAAAGCATAAAAGACGAAGTTATAACTGCAATTAGGTGTGCAAAAAGCTTATGTAACTTTGTAATGTAAAAATCTTTTACCATTTTCCATGTTAAAAATGCAGCCATAAGTACTATTGTTAGTACTATTATTTTTTCATATTGTGGTTCCAAAATATATCCCTTTTCTGATTTTGTATTTTATGGATAATCTGCTTAAATAAGACTTTGTTTAGGGCTTTTAGAATTATTTATTGGCACACACCTGTGTCTTTTAGCATCTGTTTTATTTGTTTACACTTATTATTGTCAATATATAAATTTAACCATGATTCAACCCAATATGGAACATTCCTTCCATTATTTCCCCATGAATTTACACTTTGATATTTTAATCCTAAATGCTCAGAAAATGTGCGTTTATTAAAATTTGCTTTTTTTAATAGTAATTTAAAATTATCTTTTTCCATCTTGCTCCACCATAAATATACAAAAGTATATCATAAAATATAAAATAATATATAAAAGTATATAATTTAAGAACATTATTATAAAAAATTTAATATAATGTTTGCAGAAAAATCAAGGGATGAAAATGAGAATTAAAGCATTTTTAACAAGTGGTAGATTTAAGATTATTAATGTGTTTAAAATTGATGATATGAAGTCTATAACTGCAGTTTATCCACGATGGGAATATGTTTTATAGAATTTTTTAGAAATATTAAATTTTAGAAAGATATAACGGTCTATTGATTATGGCTAATATCTAGCCATAATTTCTATTAAGTGAAAACCAAATTGGGTTTTAATTGGCCCATGGATTTTATTTAAATCTTGCGAAAAAATCACATTATCAAACTCTTTTACCATATCACCTTTTTGAAAAGTACCTAAATTCCCACCTCTTTTAGAAGAAGGACATTTTGAAAACTTTTTTGCAGCTTTTTCAAATGTAATTTCATTACTAATTATCTCTTTTTTTAGTTTTCTTGCTAACTTTTCATTGTTTAAAAGTATATGTCTAGCTGTTGCTTGTGGCATTTTGAACCTTATTTTTCTTTTATTTTATCAAATATGCTTTGAAATCTACTTGATTATGAATTCATTAATAGTTAAATGATAGAATAAGAAAAACAAGAATTGGAAAAATCATGGGAATAAAAGATAAATTAAAAGAGAATTCAAATAAATTATTAAGTCTTGCTAGTGAAAATGCTACAAAAGCTTTTGATTATCCAAAAATAAAAAGCCAACAAGTAAAAGATGCTGTAAATGCAAAAATTAGAGAAAAAGCAGTACTTGCCACAAAAGCTAGACTTGTTGAAAATTATAAAACATTTGATGATTACACAGATGAACAACTAGAAATTATAATAGCAGATGAAGAGAGAAAAATAGTTGATGATTTAAAAACAAAATCTTTGGTAGTTGCCTTAGCTGCTTTGGGTTTAAACTTTTTTGTTTAGGAATAAGAAATGTTTAAACAAGTGAAATCGGCACTATTTTGGTACTATTTATTTAAATTTAGAAGAAGAGTTATCTTAATTGTTTTGTTATTAATCATTGCTTTTTTTGCAAATGCAATATATGGTGATGTGGTTGAATATTTAAAATTAAAAGATAAATTAGCTTTTTTGGAAATTGCACTTATTTCAAAATGGCTAATTATAATTTTTAATATAGTTTTTTCTACTTATTTACTTTTAACTATGTTTAAAAAAGAAGATGAACAATTTTCTAAAAAAGAGGAAATAAAAAGAAAAGAATCAATTAAGGAAGAAAAAAAAGAAGAAAAATTTACAGCAAGAGAAAAAGAGTTCTTATATAAAAAGAAACTTCGGTCAAAAGCTGATTTATTAGTGGAGAAATAGAGGTTTATTAATTTAAATCTTCTATTTCTTCTTCTTTTCTAAATACAATTGCTTGTGTTGGGTAGGCAAATTCACAATTATTTTTCCCCACAAGTTTTGCAATTTGAATGATTACATCCTCTTTTGTATCAAGCCAATCTTCCCATACAGGACTTCTTGAAAAACAGTAAACCAAAATATTTATGGAAGAGGGTCCAAATTCATCAATATAAACTAAAAGAGTATTTTTAACTCCATCTAAATCTTCCATCTTAATAGCTTCAAAAGCTTTTGTTCTTGAAATATCTATATTTTTATTTGTAGCAATCATTGGATGGGAAAATAACATATCTAAAATATCATTTTTTAAATTTATAATATCATCCATTTTACTTTCATAAGTAATTCCAATTGACATTTTTATTCTTCTTCCAATTATTCTTTTTGACCAGTTTAAAATATGTGCATTTGCAATTTGTGAGTTTGGAACAGTAATCATTGCATTATCAAAGGTTCTAATTCTTGTGGTTCTCATTCTTATATCAACAACAGTTCCTTCAAAATCATCTGTTTTAATCCAATCACCTTGGGAAAATGAATTATCAGTCATGATATTTAATGAT
>OBMA010000660.1_pt1 | contig 20648 bp, 13 predicted proteins | sample 1539141 | NCBI WGS metagenome assembly OBMA01 (sample SAMEA3991484, study PRJEB22521) | metagenome | biome: anthropogenic terrestrial biome; feature: sewage plant; material: raw primary sludge | place: Sweden | collected 2012-09-26
CCCTACACGACGCTCTTCCGATCTATTGAGGTAATGCAACTGGCAGACATCAGTACGGTAAACATTAAAATCGCAGTTCCCGAAAAGGAAATTTCCCGGGTAAACAAAGGGCAACAGGCTGAAGTGATGGTCGGTGCACTGGGCGATAAGTTGTTTACAGGTGTAGTGTCCGAGAAAGGTATTGCCGCCAATCCGCTGGCACATACTTATGAAGTCAAAATCAAATTGAACAATACCTCGCACGAGCTGATGCCGGGCATGGTGTGCAAAGTGGGTGTACACAGTCACGAAACAGAGGCAGGCATTGTGTTGCCCAACCATACCGTACAGCTGCAACCCGATGGCAAGAAGTTTGTGTGGGTGGTTAAAGGGAATGCCGCTTCGCAACGCATGGTAAGCACCGGGGAACTGACAACCCAAGGGGTGGTAATCACTGCCGGACTACAACCGGGCGATGAAGTGATTGTTTCGGGAAATCAAAAGGTAAGTGAAGGAACTAAGATTGCAGTCAAATGAAAAAGAAACTAGGTTTTATAGAGTGGGCTATGAGATACAGGCAGATAGTGATTCTAATCACTACCCTGTTAGTGGGGTTCGGCGTGTACGGACTTTACATGATGCCCAAACAGGAGTTCCCTTCATTTACAGTAAGGCAGGGACTGGTAGTGGCGGTTTATCCCGGTACTACATCGGACGAGATAGAGGAGCAGGTGACCAAACCCTTGGAAAACTTCATATTCAGCTACAAAGAGGTAAAGAAACGAAAAACATACTCGCGTAGCCGAGACGGAATAGTCTTTATCAACGTAGAGCTGAACGACAATGTAAAGAACAAAGATGAGTTTTGGTCGAAGTTTAAACATGGAGTGGAGCAGTTTAAAAGCAGTCTGCCAGCTGGAGTATTAGCCTTGCAGGTAAACGACGACTTCGGTGAAACAGCAGCCATCCTGATTACGCTGGAATCTGACCAAAAAACCTATCGGGAACTGGAACGTTACCTGGAAGGATTGGAAGATAAGCTGCGCACAGTAGATGCTGTAGCCAACCTGCGCCGTTACGGATTGCAGAAGGAACAAATCAGTGTGTATCTGGATCAAAAGAAGCTGAGCATGTATGGCATTGACGCAAATACCATGGGGCTGAACTTACTCACGCAGGGATTCACCACCATGAGTGGCGAGGTAGATAATAAAGCGTATGTAGCACCTATACACATTGCCAGATCGTACAACCGTGACCGTGACATTGCTGAACAGATTGTCTATTCTGATCCGTCGGGACATGTCATCCGATTGAAAGATGTGGCACGCATCACCAGAGAATATCCGGATCCTGACTCGTACATCCGCAACAACGGTAAGAAGTGTATTTTACTGTCGATGGAGATGAGACAGGGCAACAACATTGTGCAAATGGGCAAGGAAGTGGATCAAATACTGGAGGCTTACAAACAATCACTGCCGCAAGAGGTAAAAATGTATAAGATTACAGATCAGGCACAGGTGGTGGGCGATTCGGTAAGTACATTCCTCAAGGAGTTGCTCATTGCCATTGTAGCCGTAATCTTGGTTGTCATGGCACTAATGCCTCTAAAGGTAGCCTCGGTAGCAGCATCTACCATTCCTATCTCCATATTTATCTCTCTGGGACTATTTTATGCGTTTGGCATCGAGCTCAACACGGTAACACTGGCAGCGCTCATTGTAACGCTGGGTATGATTGTCGACAACTCCATTGTGATCATTGATGCATATCTGGAGAAAATAGGCGAAGGAGTATCTCGCTGGCATGCAGCCATAGCCAGTGCACGAGAGTTCCTGAAGTCTATCTTCTCAGCTACGCTGGCCATCAGTATCACGTTTGTGCCTTTCTTGCTCACCACCAAAGGCATGATGAATGACTTTTTGCAGTCGTTTCCCTGGGCCATCAGCCTCATCTTGGGCATTTCGCTGCTGGTAGCCGTTATGCTGGTGCCGTTTATGCAGTATTATTTTATACGAAAAGGACTGAAAACGGATGCTAAAAAGAACAAGAAGAGTTTTCTGGACGTCATTCAAGCCAAATATGATCAGCTGTTGGATCTTTGTTTCCGCTGGCCTAAAACAACATTGGGTTTGGGAGTAGCCAGTGTAGTATTCGGGGTATTACTGTTCGGACAATTGCCACAAAAGTTGATGCCTATTGCAGAACGTAACCAGTTTGCTGTTGAGTTTTACTTGCCCGCCGGCACCGCCATAGAGCAAACGGCTGCTGTAGCCGACAGTATGGAAAGCATTCTCAGAAAGGACAAACGGGTGGTTTCGGTCACCTCCTTCATCGGTGAAGGCTCTCCCCGCTTCCACACCTCATACGCACCGCAACTACCTGGAAGTAACTTTGCCCAGTTTATTGTGAATACGCAGGGCAACGAAGCGACAGTGGAACTACTTGATGAGTATGCAGATAAGTACACCGATTATTTTCCTAATGCCAGGTTACGGTTTAAGCAGCTCGACTATTCGGAAGCTGCCAGTCCTATTGAGGTACGAGTTAGCGGTGACAGCCTTACCGACCTCAAAGCAGCTGCACAAGTGGTAATGAAGCGTTTGAAAGCTATGCCCGATTTGCGGATGGTACGAACAAACTTTGAAGATCCTCTGCCGGGAGTGCGCATCCGACTGGATGAAGATGAGGCAACCCGACTAGGTGTAAACCGTACCTTCTTAGCGATGAACATGGCAACCAACTTTGGCGATGGCATGCCACTCACCACGGTGTGGGAAAAAGATTACCCGGTCAAAGTGGTACTCAAAACCGACAGGAACGGTAAGGAAGCCGACTACAGTGATGTGCCCGATGTATACGTACCTGTTTGGGGAGGGGCATCGTACGTGCCGCTCCGACAGGTGGCCAAGGTGGAGAGCGACTGGACCGAAGGGCAAATTGTAAGACGAAACGGAATAAGAACCCTATCCATAACAGCCGAAGTTGCCCGCAATGTAAACATAACAAGTGCCACGCAAGAGGTACAGAAAGCCATGAAAGAGCTTTCGTTACCCGAAGGAACCACTCTTTCGTACGGCGGTGATCTGGAATCGGATGCGGAAACATTGCCTCAAATCATTGGTGCTTTGGTTATTGCCATCGTGATCATCTTCTTTATTTTGTTGTTCCACTTCAGGCGCATCAACATGGCACTGCTTATTATGGCAGCCATCACGCTCACGCTACTGGGAGCAGCGCTGGGTATCTGGCTGGTTGGAGTAGATGTGAGTGTAACTGCTGTGTTGGGTATCATCAGTTTGATGGGTATCTTGGTACGTAACGGCATCATCATGCTCGACTATGCCGAGGAGCTTCGACAAGTACATAAAATGAGTGTTTTCGATGCTGCTATACAGGCAGGAAAACGACGTATGCGTCCCATCTTCCTCACATCGGCAGCTGCTTCCATGGGGGTAGTTCCCATGATCTTGGGAAAAAGCTCCCTGTGGATGCCTATGGGTACGGTCATTTTCTTTGGAACGCTGATTTCCATGGTATTAGTGGTAACGGTATTACCGGTAGCTTACTGGATGTTGTTCCGCAAAGCCGACCGCAAAGGAGTGCAACGTATGGCCGCTAACAGTTAATGACGTATATCGGCTTGGTTTAAAAATAAAATGAAATAAGATGAAACATCAAATCATAGGATTCTGTCTTTTCCTGATGGTATCCGTATCGGGAAGTGCGCAGCAAGCATATTCGCTGGCACAATGCAAAAAACTAGCGTTGGAGAACAACGCACGCATGAAGAATGCACGTTTGGAAGTAAGCAGCGCCCGACAAACAAAGGAAGAAGCGTTTACCAATTTCTTTCCTTCTTTAAGTGCCAGTGCACTGGGCTACAACGCTAACCAACCGCTTGTAGAAGCTAATTTAGGTGGTATGCCGCTAGCGCTACTAAAGAATGGCATTGTGGGCGACATTACCGTTACGCAGCCTTTGTTTGCCGGCGGACAAATTGTAAATGGTAACAAATTGGCTCAATTGGGTGTGGAAGTCAGTAGGTTCAAACAAGAACAGTCTGAAAAAGAAGTGCTGCTTACCACTGAGGTTTATTATTGGCAGATTATATCTTTGAACGAAAAGTTAAAGACACTTGCCATAGTAGAGCAGTTGGTGAATAGCCTGTACAAAGATGTAGATGCTGCTGTAAAGGCGGGAGTAAAGAACCGGAACGATTTGTTACAAGTGCAGCTTCGTAAGAATAGTGTGGCTAGTGACCGCCTGCAACTGGAAAACGGATTGAAGCTCAGCCGAATGTTACTGGGACAGTATGTGGGAATCAAAGCCGACAGTCTCAGTATTGAACCAATCTCTTTCGATGAACCGGCTAGTCCTGAGAGGCTTCGCACAGATCACGGTGCAGCGTTACTCACCACACCCGAGTATCAACTGCTGGCAAAGAATGTGGAGGCCAACCGCCTGCAACAAAAGATAACGGTAGGCAAGTACTTACCCACCGTGGGTATTGGCGCTAGTTATATGTACGATGACCTAATGGATAAAGACAATACCACTGCGATGGTGTTTGCCAAGGTTTCGGTACCCATATCCGACTGGTGGGGTGGTTCACACGCCATCAAGAAACAGAAGTTCCAAACCATGATGGCTCAAAACGAACAGCGTAATAACTCCGACTTACTGCTCATTCAGATGCAAAAGCTGTGGAACGATGTGGAAGAGTCATACAAACAGGTAAAACTGGCAGAAGAGTCGGTCGTTACGGCTACGGAAAATGTACGGTTGAACACCAATTACTATCAGGCAGGAACTACCACACTGAGTGATTTGCTTGACTCGCAACTATTGTTGCAACAAAGCCGCAACCAGCACACCGATGCCTACACGCAATACCTGATCAAACAAACGCAATACCTGCAAGCAACAGGCAGGTGATAGTTATTGCCTGCGGTATTCTTTAGGTGACATACCCGTGTGGTGTTTGAAATATTTGCCGAAAAACGACTGATTGGCGAAGTGCAAAGCTTCGGAGATTTCCTGAATACTTTTCTCCGACGAGCGCAACAGTGCTTTGGCTTCTAAGATAACGAAATCGTCGATCCATTCGCCGGCCGTTTTTCCGCTTATTTCCTTCACCACACGTGACAGGTGTTTGGAAGTCAGAAAAAGTTTATTGGCATAGTAATTCACGCTGCGCTCCTTGCGAAAGGTTTCTGAAAGCACGCGTAAGAACTGCTCAAAAACCTCTTCTTTGCGATTCTCCGTCACATCAATATGAGGTGTTTTGTGCCGATACAGGTTATAGAATTCATAAAACAACGAGAGAATGATACCCTGACAAATTTCTTTCTTATAAAAGTTATCGGCATGAGCTGCTTTGCGGAAAAGCATGCTGTAGTATTCCACCAGCACATGCATCTCTTCATTGGTAACGGTTATGTTGGGCTGATCTTTGAGGAAGAAGAAGAAAGAAAGCATGTCTTTCATCTGTGGAAAAATAGTATCCATGATAGGACGAGACACCACAATGAAGAGAGCGGAAAAGTCTTCACTAACCTCCAGACTCTGCAAAATCTGTTCGGGAAGAGTTACCAACACGCTCCCACCTTCCAACCGATATTCTTTAAGATTGATACCCACCTTCCAGCTTCCATCCACACATACAATAAGGATGGCTGAATCCATACGCTCGGGTTTATCGCCCAGCTGCAAGGAGCTCAGATCATTAAACAGTGCAAAATCGTTATCTTTAACTTGTTCTTCCAGTGAATTACGTAACGTAGAAAAATCGATATGCGGTATCTTTGGCATAGAGTCATGTTATTTTTGCAAACATACACATTATTCCGGAAATAACAAGAAACTGCCCTCTCAAAGAATGTAAAAGAAGAAAGCCACCGCGAACTCTCCGTCAGGAAACGGAACAGTAAGCGGTAGCTTTTATCAGTGATTAAACCCCTCAAAAAGGTATTTTCTTAATTAAAAATCTTCACTCCAAAGAAATAAGTACGAGGTTGTGTAGGACCATAGAAATAGCCTGCATCACGCATCACACCCTGATCCAAATCCTTCTGGAAACTATTGAATGCATTCTGTATGCCGGTATTGAACTGCATCTTCACCTTATCCTTCAAGGTAACGGTGTAGTTCAGTTTGAGGTTCACAGTTATGAAGTCAGGACTTGTTTCCATGCGTGATTTCTCAATGTATCCTGCCATGTGGGGCACCTGCATTTCACCGGTGTACACGCCCGATAAAGAAAAATCAAAGTTCTTCAACGGCGCAGAGGTAAATGTGAAATAACCGTAGTAGTCAGGAGTACGGGTCATCTTCTTGGTGAACAGTGCTTCCTCGTCATCACCGGTCCATTGTTCCGCTGTTTTGTAACGGCTACGTTGTGCAGTAAAGCCCAACTGGAACTGTGCTTCCTTGCCGTGTGCCAACTTAGCATCCATATTAACCCCGTACACACGAGCACCTTTACCGTTACGACGTTCTTTGATTTTATCGCCGTTGGCATCCTTACCTATCTCTTCGAGCACAAATACGTGGTTAAGGTCGGTATAAAAACCTTCGAGCAATAGATTAGCCTGCCAGTGTCCCAAGTGAGCTGTCCAATCGACCGACCCGCTGTAGCTGTTAGAGCGCTCTTCGCGCAAACCATCGGCCAATACAATCTTCACCCCTTCTCCACCTACGGCGGTAACGTGCAAATCTTCGTCATAAGCCTGCGGTGCACGGAATCCGGTAGAATAAGTCAAACGCGCCTGAAAATCTTCAACCGGCTTGTAAAGCAAGTTAACGCGCGGGCTAAAGATCACCTTATCAATGAGGTTATGCTTGTCCACACGAGCACCAGCCAGCAAAGTAAGAAGATTCATCTTCCACTCACTTTGAAGGAACCCACCTGCTATGCGCACCTTTTGTTTCATGTCGCGATGGTAACCGGTCATCACATCATGCAAGGCATTGTTTTGGTACTCAGCTCCGGCAGTCAGCGTAGCCGGTGAAAACAACAAATGATCCATGTTACTTACAAACATAGCACCTGCCACCCAGGTAAGATCATCTGTTTTACCATAAGCATTGAGATCCTGCTGCGCACCGTAATAACTGTTGCGGTCAACATGCTGCACAGAACCGTAAACAGAGAGCTTCTGCTTGTACTCGTTAAAGAACTGGTCGTAACTCAGTCCGCCGCTATTAATAATATGCTTAGTCTGCTCGGTAATATCGGCTTCGTGCGGTTGATAGTCGAACTTATTACCTCCGCGACGGAACTCGTTGGTTGTGTGATACTCCAAGTTGATGCGGCTGTATTGTGACGGACGGTAATAAGTACGCAACCCGAACGTATTCATGTTAAGCTTACCCAGTTCCGAAAATCCGTCACCATCGGAATCATAAGGATTACGGTTGCGGTAAGCCTGATACAATGCAATGCCGTACGTGTTATCACTCGACACCAGTGATGCATTGGCACCCATGTATTGTTCCCATGACTTACCGTTCATGTTCGACATAGTGCTTGACACCTGGAACGAATTACTAATAGGATCCTTCGTGATGATATTGACCGTTCCGCCCACAGCGTTAGCGCCAAACAAAGCCGAACCTCCACCGCGAACCACTTCCACGCGTTCAATCATGTTCACTGGGATCTGTTCCAGTCCGTACACCCCTGAAAGCGCACTGACTACCGGACGGCTGTTAATCAATATCTGCGAATAAGGACCCTCCAGACCGTTGATGCGCACTTGCGGGAAACCACAGTTCTGGCAGTTGTTCTCCACACGCAAACCCGATTGATAATCGAGGCTCTTGGCTAAGTCGGTAGAGTTTACCATCTCAAACAACTTGGTACTCATCACGTTAACCACCACAGGAGCTTCCTTGCGGCTTACTTCGTTGCGATTGGCCGAAACCACTACCTCATCGGTTACAAAAGCCTCTTCACCCAAAGCAAAGTTAGTCTCCACAGGTTTCTCACTGTCGAGCACCACTTCTCTCTCTTCAGTGCGATACCCCATGGCCCGAACACGAAGCCGGTGACGCCCCTTGCCCAAATGGTTTATTTCAAACTCACCGTGTTCATTGGTAACCACTCCACCATCCAGACCAATAATCTGTACGGTAGCATAAGGCAACTCTTCTTTGCTTCCTTTTACAATCACTTTGCCTTTAACAAGGCATTTACCTCTTCCGCGACCACGATCTTCCTTTACCGGATTATCGGGCGTAACGGCTAAAGCACTCATACCTGCACACAGCAGCATGAGCACAACAATAAATTGTTTCATTTATATTTTATTTCTTTGTGTACTAAACTAAATTTGACTAAAATACAACGGGATTATAGTACACAAAAAGGAGGAGCCCGGAAAGAGGGTATTTGAAAGAATGATTGTGAAACATGAGCTAATAACCTTTCCTGTTCCAAGGAAAATAAGACCCGGAAGAAAGGTTTAAAGTCGTACGTAATATGATTTTCGAGGGTAACGGCATGAGACAAGCGGTCGATAACCACCAGTTCACTTTTGGTGTGCTTATGCTTGCCGTCGAAAGGGTGAGAGTGCGTTATCATCACCCCATTTACGTAGTGCACGTGGGTAAACATCGAAATGCTTGCCTGGTACACTGTAAACAGCGTAAGGAGGAAGAAGGGCAGTAATACCTTTTTAAACAACGTTGCTCTCATGTCCTTATTGTTTGAGAGCGCAAAGATATAACTTTTAAACCGAATTACTTTGTAACCTTTGCAACAATTTCATCGCAAAGATATTCCAGATACTTTTTGTCGGTTTCATCAAAGAATGCCAATGCCTCACTATCCACATCGAGCACACCCCACACCTTATCGTCAACCATAACGGGAACAACAATCTCCGATCGCGAAAGCGAGCTGCAAGCTATGTGACCGGGAAAAGCATCCACATCGGGAACCAGCTGCGTAACAGCCTCTTTCCAGGCAGTGCCGCACACCCCTTTTCCGTATCGGATACGGGTACAAGCCACCGGACCCTGAAACGGTCCCAGCACCAGCTGATCTTCTTTCACCTGATAAAAGCCCACCCAGAAAAAGTGGAACGTGCTTTTCAGCGCAGCACAAATATTGGCTAAATTAGCCGTCACATCCGTTTCGCCATCAACCAATCCTTTTATCTGAGGAATGAGCGATTGGTATTTCTCTTCTTTGCTACCTTCTGCTATCTGTAAATCTTCTGCCATATCCGTACCTAATTATTCGCGGTTAAACAACAAACGTCCGTCTCTCTTGGCTGCCGGAACAGTCCACTCTTCGGGAATAAACTTCCATTGGTGCAAAGCTTTGGGTACAATCGTATCTTTTTCATCAATATACTGCATGAGGTAATACCGCAAATCTTTGTCTGTTGAACTGACCAGGCGCTTGGTTAAATCCTCCGCGGTGAGTCCGGCACCTTTGGTGAGCAACTCTCCTCCCCCGTTACCACGGTACGAATTGAGTGCAACCTTATACATCTTATCCATGCTGAAAGGTTTACCGTTGGCCATGCTCACAATGGTAATCTTACTACCTTTGGGCTTGGTAACATCTACCGTATAAATAATGCCGGCTGCCGAATCGAAGTTGAAACTGTAATTCTTAAAAGTACTCCGGTCATCGTGTCCGCAGAAATTGTCGTTCAGCCACAGTAAGTGATCCCAGGGAGATTTCATCTGATTCGTCCACCAGTAATAAGATTCTTCGAGGTAATTCTTAATCTCTTTACCCGAAAGCATCATGGTATAGAGCATGTTTTCATACTTGTACAAGTTAAACATATCACTGACACGAACATCCCCTTTATTAATCTTTGCATCGAAAGAGAGCGGCGCGGTAAAAGAGATTTCCGCTCCGGATATTTCAAGTTGCAGTTCATGTATGAGGTCAACGAAGGCCGAAGGACCCAAGTATGCCTCCCACGAACTAATGGTTTTCGTAAAGTAACCGATTCGCTTAGACACAAACTCATTCAAAGCAGTAAACTGCGGGCTGAACTTAGTCATAAAATCGGGGCAAGGAGTAAAAGCATTCATATCCGTAAGTTCTCCTTTCACCTCCATATCCCTAACACGGCCATGTTTCACTTTCACCTTTACCGTAACATTGCTCACCAACTCAGCATTATTGGCCGGATCAATAATCAATACCGAATCACCTTTTACGTTAGCTATCTTTTTGCAATCGGCTATGTGATCGTGCCCAATCATCACGATATCAAAACCCGGCACGTTGCGTGCCACGTCAAGCGAAGCATTTTCCTTGTATTTGCCGCCAATCATCATCGACTCCTGTCCGGCATGAAACAGACCAATCACAATATCCGGACGCTCTTTATCGCGGATCACCTTCATCCACTTGCGAGCCGACTCTTCCATGTCGTCAAACCGCAATCCGTGCCACAAGTTTTCGGAAAGCCAGGCAGGAATGGCCGGAGTGATAAGTCCCAATATCGCGATCTTAATCCCCGAACGTTTCATAATGGTATAAGGAGGAAGATAAGGTTCACCGTCGGAAGTACGAATAATGTTGGCACCCAACACAGGGAAATTGCACTCGTTAATCCAGCGGTCATACACATTGTGTCCGGTTTCCACGTCGTGATTTCCCATATTGCCTACATTGTAACCCATGTAGTTCATCATGTCTGCACAAACATGAGTCGATACGGTATCAATGTAGTTATAATAATACGAAGACGGCTGTCCCTGAAGAATGTCTCCGTTATCCATAAGAACCAGATTCTCACCGTAGTGCTGGCGTTCCTTCTTCACAAAAGCCGCCACACGTGCCATACTACCAATCCAGTCTTTCTGTAACGTAAAACTATATGGGAAGTAGTTTCCATGCACATCACTCGTTTGCACAAATTTCAGATCAATGACCTTTTCCTGCGCCTCCATAGTAGAGGCCGACAATAAGAAAGCCAATGAACCGATAATAACCTTTAACTTCATATTATTTTTGATTACTTATTTATTTAACGATAGGGTGAGTAAACACAAAACGTGCCCCTTTACTATAGGCAGGATCCACCCAAATTTCCCCTCCCCATTTTTGTATTATCAATTTGCAGATAGACAGACCCAGTCCGGTACCCTGAGCAAAGTCGTTTAGTTTTATAAAACGTTCAAAGACAACCTGTTGTTTCTCCTGTGGAATGCCACAGCCGGTATCGGCTACGGCAAACTCAATGAACGACTCATTCACGCTGACCTCAAGCGTAATAGTTCCCTGTTTGGTAAACTTATCGGCATTTGAAAGCAGATTGAGAATAACTTGTTGCAAGTACTGTACTTCCACCTTAGCCACGTAACGCTCCAGAGACGAAACAAAACGGAAATGATTTTCCGAGCTATCGGCAAAGTTGAGCGAAAATAATAGCTGTTTGCTAAATTCAATTACATCGCATTCCTCATATTTAAATTCAACGTTCTCGCTTTCCAGCGTAGACACCTCAATGATGTCATTAATCAGTTTAAGTAATAAGTCCGAATTGCGTTGAATGATACTCATGTATTGCTTTTGCTCCTCGGGTGTATACCCTCCGCCAAGCAACACTTCTGAGAAACCGACTATAGCATTAAGTGGAGTACGTATTTCATGGCTGATGTTCGCCAGGAAAGATGACTTTAAACGACTGGCCTCTTCCGCAGCCTCTTTGGCAACACGCAACTCCTGTTCGGAAACCTCCAGAGAGTCTTTTAATTTTTTGGTGCGCAGGAAGAACCAAAGCGAAGAGATAAACCCGATAACTAAAAAAAGCAGGAATGCAACAAACGCCCAAAGATGATATTTGTACTGTTCGTACAACGTAAGCGGCTTATTGATGAAACGATAATCGTTGCCATTCAACACATTGAGTGAAAGCTTTCTGTCATTCACGCGAATGTAATCAAACATCATCTGATTCTCCACGAAATTGGCTTTCATATCATAGTTCTTGGGCTTCTCCAGAACCTCAACAGCTTCGCGAGCTAGCGAACGGCCAAAAATAAAATACGTAGGCATGACACCTCCCAGCGCCCAGCTGCCAAAACCTGCGTTCGAAAGGGTGAACACCGGAAGTTCAGGATTGGCGTCCATCATCACATAAGAAGCATTGCGCATAAAGAATTCACCCTTCGCATCAATTTTCCATGCTCCAATCAATAATACAGTATGGGGTGGAAGGCTGCGCAGCTCGTCAACAATGGTATACAGCGTGTGATGTCGCCCATCAAGCTGAATTAACCGCAGATCTTCGTATTTGGTCATTTCCTGCCGAACGAATGCCTGAAGCGCCACACCACCGTAGCTGTTATCAGACAAGAAGGCAATATTTTTAGTTTGAGGGTATAGCTTTCTGATTAGCGAGATATTTGCATCTACATCATAGTTATACAAATACCCACCACGAATGGGATAACGCACCTTACCGTCGGACACATCAATGGAACGAGGTTGCCAGTTGGCTGCCCGGGCACTGTCAACCGGCAGATCGATGATGCGTCTGCTCACCATGCCACATATCACCGGGATGTCTTTCAATAATGGATTTTCCTGAGATTGATAGGAGATAAAAGCCTCCTGCCCTACCAGAACTATGAGACGAGGACGTAATGAATGAATATACTTATCGAGAATAGCCTGCATGCGTCCTTTCCACTTAGGTGATTCCTGAAAGCTTTGACAGTTCATGTTTTCTATCACCACATTCTCTGTTCCACCCAACCTCCGATACTCATCCATAAACTCCGAGATGTTATTGGAAGTTCCTTGTGCATCGGCATTATAAGAATTTATAATTAGTATATTGGGACGGGCAGCCGCAAAAACTGCACTCGCCGGATGAACGAGTAAGAATACCAGAGCAAGCGATAGCAAATATTGCTTATTAATACTAAACTTTGCCATTAGGGAGGGGGTATATCTTTATTATTTCATTTGCAAATATAGCATATTTTTGCATTTTCAAAAAGATTAAATGAATATATTTGCAAACAAATCCCATAAAACATAAAAAAATGAAAAATTACCAGTTGCTGATTTCCACAGCACTTAACATAACCGAAAGACAAGTGGAAAGTACACTTAATCTGCTCAACGAAGGGGCTACAATACCCTTTATAAGTCGTTACCGCAAGGAAATGACCGGCGGATTGGATGAAGTACAGATTGGAAATATCAAAGAACGATACGACAAATTATGTGAAATCACCAAAAGAAAAGAAACAATCATTAACACAATAGAAGAGCAGAATAAACTAACTCCCGAGCTTAAAAAGAGAATAGAAGAAACGTGGGAAAGCAGTACGCTGGAAGACATATACCTTCCGTATAAGCCCAAAAGAAAGACAAAAGCCGAGATAGCCAGACAGAAAGGACTGGAGCCTTTGGCCATTACGCTTATGATGCAAAGGGAAAATAACCCGGAAGAAAAAGCTGCTCAATTTCTAAAAAATGGTTTAAAAGATATAAACGAAGCCATCAAAGGCGCACAAGATATTGTAGCTGAGATGGTTAATGAAGACGAACAGGCACGTAACACGGTGAGAAACCTTTTCGGGCGACAGGCTGTGATCTCTTCCAAAGTGATCAAGGGTAAGGAGGAAGAAGCTATTAAATACCGCGATTACTTCGACTTCTCGGAACCGTTGAAGCGTTGCAGTTCGCATCGACTGCTTGCCATCCGCAGAGGAGAATCGGAAGGCTTGCTCAAGGTAAGCATCAGTCCGGACGACGAAGAGTGCGTTGGCCGACTGGAACGTATGTTTATACGTAGTAACAATGCATGTGCCCGTTACGTTGCCGAGGCATTGCAAGATGCATACAAACGCTTGCTAAAACCATCCATAGAAACCGAGACGGGAAATCTCAGCAAAGAAAAGGCTGACGACGAAGCCATACGCGTGTTCACAGAAAACCTGAAACAATTGTTGCTGGCTGCTCCCCTGGGACAGAAAAGAGTGTTGGGCATCGATCCGGGATTCCGGACGGGCTGTAAGGTGGTATGCCTGGATGCACAAGGTAACTTGTTGCACAACGAAAACATATACCCTCATCCGCCGGTGAACAAAACAGGAGAAGCTGCTTCCAAAATCAGGAAGATGGTGGAGGCTTATAACATAGAAGCCATAGCCATCGGCAACGGAACGGCAAGCCGCGAAACGGAAGAGTTTATCACCAACCAGCAATTCGACCGCAAGTTACAGGTTTTCGTGGTGAGTGAACAAGGTGCGTCCATCTATTCGGCTTCGAAAGTGGCACGCGACGAGTTCCCCGATTACGATGTAACGGTAAGGGGGGCCGTGTCTATAGGCAGAAGACTAATGGATCCGCTGGCCGAGCTGGTTAAGATTGATGCCAAATCAATCGGTGTGGGGCAATATCAACACGATGTAGACCAAACCAAACTGAAGAAAGCACTCGATCAAACGGTAGAGAATTGTGTGAACCTGGTCGGCGTAAACCTGAACACAGCAAGCAGTCACCTGCTTACTTACATTTCGGGTTTGGGACCTCAGCTGGCGTTGAACATCACCAACTACCGGGCAGAGAACGGTGCGTTTGCATCACGCAAGGAACTGATGAAAGTTCCCCGCATGGGTGCCAAGGCGTTTGAACAATGTGCCGGTTTCCTGCGTATACCCAACGCCAAGAACCCGCTCGACAATACCGCTGTGCATCCTGAAAGTTATCACATCGTAGAGAAAATGGCCAAAGACCTGGGGTGTACCGTTGCCGAACTAATAGCCAACAAAGAGTTAAGAGGGCGCATCGACTTGAAGCAGTACATCACTTCAACCGTAGGGTTGCCAACGCTGAACGATATCATGCAGGAGCTCGACAAGCCGGGAAGAGACCCGCGAGAAACGGCCAAAGTGTTTGAATTCGACAGAAGCATACGCACACTCGACGATTTACGCGAAGGAATGATACTGCCCGGCATCGTGGGCAACATCACCAACTTCGGCGCTTTTGTTGACCTGGGCATCAAGGAAAACGGATTGATACACCTCTCGCAAATGGCCGACAGGTACATATCCGATCCTTCCGAAGTAGTATCCATTCATCAGCACATCACGGTGAAGGTACTCAGCATAGACAAAGAACGCAAACGCATACAACTCACTTTAAAGGGAATAGAGTAAGTCACAAATCCTTTTGAAATACAATAGTTTGTTAACACGGTAAGCAAATTAGCTATAAAATACAAAAAGTTAATTTGCTTACTGAACTATATTGCTATATTTGTCTAAACATTTATTTTGTACCATGAAAAGAAGACATCTATTAGTCGTTTTAATGATTGTGACGGGTGCTGTTAACTCAGTAGCCCAAGTGAGTAAGACCTTCTTCGTAAGCAAAGCCGGACAGATGATTTCCGCACTGACCGAAGAAGAGGCTCGCAGCGTAACACACCTCACGCTTACCGGCAAAATCAATGCAATCGACTTCAGGCATCTTCGTGATGACTTTAGCAGCCTGGAAGTTTTAGACATATCGAATGCAGAGATAAAGATGTATATGGGTAAAGACGGCACGTACCCCGATAAGTTCTACGTATACCCTCCCAATTGCGTTCCGGCTTATGCCTTCTGCAAACAAGAAAACGGAGCATACAAAGGCAAAACCACGCTGCGCAAAGTGGTGCTTTCCGAAAAGACGCGCAACATTGAAGATGGTGCATTCAAAGGATGCGAACAACTTAGCATCTGCCAGATAAAGAAGAAAACCCCTCCCAACCTGCTGCCCGAAGCATTGGCCGATAGTGTAACCGCCATCTTCGTACCGCTGGGTTCTAGTGACGGCTATCGCCTAAAGAAGAGATGGGAAAACTTTGCCTTTATTGAAGGTGAACCGGTGGAAGCCACCATTCAGGTAGGACTGATGAGCAGTCTAGAAAACGAAATTATGAAAGCAGGCTTTCAGCCAAAGAACATTAACTTCCTCACGGTTGAAGGTAAACTGGACAATGCAGACTTTAAACTGATACGCGATTACATGCCCAACCTGGTTTCCATTAACATGGAGAAAACCAATGCCACCGTTATTCCCGAATTTACGTTTGCACAGAAGAAATATTTGCTGCGCATGCAACTGCCTGCACACCTGAAATCCATTGGACAAAGAGCTTTCAGCAATTGCAGCCGTCTGAGCGGAACGCTCGAGTTGCCCGAAACGGTAACAGCCATTGAGTATGGTGCCTTTATGGGATGCAGCAACCTACATTACGTAGTAGCAAAGGGAAATCGCATCACTACATTGGGCGATAACCTGTTTGGCGAAGAGAATAGCAAGCTCGTTTATAAGAGATAAACGGCCCATTCCCTCATAAAATGCATGAAAAAAAGTATCACCAAGTATCACCAACCTTGTAGCGACTTGATAATCAGATTATTAGGTGTGACACTTGGCTAAAAAAAAGTGTCACCAAGTATCACCAAGTATCACCAACTTTTTTGCATTGATTCCTTACAATATAATGCCAACTAAACCCTTTACATAGAAGATTTCAGTTAGCATGCTTACCTGATTTATTTTGCAGGTGAGCAAATTTCGTCTCCACCCGGATCTACACATTTCGTACACCCCGGTGTACGATAGCAATACACCCGGATGTACAGCATGTGTACACCCGGGTGTATAAAAGATTTTGTAACGAGCAAATCGTTATCCCTCACCGTACATTCTGGTACGAATCTCCTTGATGTGGTCCGATGTAATATAATCATCATACTCCATCATCTTATCAATCACACCATTCGGTGTAAGTTCAATCACACGGTTGGCCACTGTCTGAATAAACTCGTGGTCATGTGAGGAGAAAAGTATATTACCCTTGTAAGTTTTCAAGTTATTGTTGAAAGCCTGAATAGATTCCAGGTCAAGGTGGTTGGTCGGTGTGTCAAGTATAAGACAGTTGGCGCTTTTCAGCTGCATGCGCGCAATCATACAACGCATCTTCTCACCTCCCGAAAGCACGTTCACCTTCTTCAGAACCTCTTCGCCCGAGAAGAGCATACGCCCCAGGAACCCTTTCATGTACACCTCGTTGCCCTCACCAAACTGGCTCAACCAGTCCACCAGGTTCAAATCGGTATTAAAATATTCCGTATTATCAACCGGCAAATAAGCCGTAGTAATGGTTACACCCCAGCTGAAATGACCACTATCTGCCTTCATCTTATCGTTAATGATTTGAAAGAAAGCAGTCATGGCACGCGGGTCTTTCGACAAGAACACAATCTTGTCACCTTTCTCCACGTTGAAGTTCACATCACTGAACAGCACCACACCGTCTTCCGTCTTCTTGCTCAAGCCCGAAACCTCCAGAATCTGGTTACCCGGTTCACGTTCGGGAGTAAAGATGATACCCGGATACTTGCGTGAAGAAGGTTTGATTTCCTCCACATTAAGCTTTTCGAGCATCTTTTTGCGGCTGGTAGTTTGCTTACTTTTTGAAACATTGGCACTGAAACGACGAATAAACTCTTCCAGTTCCTTCTTCTTCTCTTCAGCCTTAGCCTTTTGGTTTTGCTGCTGACGCAGTGCCAGCTGACTGGATTCGTACCAGAAACTATAGTTACCGGCAAACATATTAATCTTACCGTAATCAATGTCCACCGTATGCGTACAAACCGAGTCGAGGAAGTGACGGTCGTGACTTACCACCAACACCGTATGTTCAAAATTAGCCAGATACTCTTCCAACCACATAACCGTTTCCATGTCGAGGTCATTGGTAGGCTCATCGAGCAACAGATTGTCGGGATTACCATAAAGAGCCTGTGCCAGCATGACACGCACCTTTTCCTTACCACTCAAATCGCCCACTAAAACGTAATGCTTATCCTCCTTAACACCTAGTCCGCTAAGCAACATGGCAGCATCACTCTCGGCATTCCATCCGTCGAGTTCAGCAAATTTCTCTTCAAGCTCAGACACCTTGAGCCCGTCTTCGTCTGTAAAATCTTCTTTGGCATACAGCACTTCACGTTGCTTCATGATATCCCAAAGCACACTGTGCCCCATCATCACGGTATCCATTACCGTAAAGGCATCCCACTTAAAGTGGTCCTGGCTTAAAACGGACAAACGTTCGCCCGGACCTTGCGTGATTGTTCCCGTTGTTGGGTCCAGATCACCGTAAATAGTACGTAAAAAAGTTGATTTTCCGGCACCGTTGGCACCGATAATGCCGTAGCAGTTACCATTGGTAAATTTGAGGTTTACATCATTAAACAATACCCTTTTACCAAACTGTACCGATACATTTGAAACTGTAATCATTCTATGTTTTTTGTTATTTAGTTCCTATCTCAATCTGATTCGGCGGCAAAGGTAGTTATTTTTAATGAATTATAGCGCATGCCGGGGGTGTCAATCTGACATAAAAGCATTACCTTTGCCGGCCGTAATGGCAACTTATGTTAATTGGCAAAGTTTTTGTTGGCTAAAAAGCAGACATTCTGTCCTGCATAGGGCAACATTCATGAATTACAATGAAAAATAATACAATAAATATGGATCCAAAAGAAAAAGAAACCCTTAACGAAGAGCAGTTAAATACAGAAGAAACAACGGATTGTACAGACGCGCCGCAAGAAGAAGCGGCTGCCACCGATACAAACCAAAACCAAGGTGAAGAAACTCCCGTTCTGTCGGTAGAAGAAGAATTGGCACGCCAGCTGGAAGAAGCCAATGCAACCATCGAAGAGCAAAAAGACAAATACCTTCGCCTGTCTGCCGAGTTCGACAACTACCGCAAAAGAACACTCAAAGAGAAAGCCGAGTTGATTTTAAACGGTGGCGAGAAAAGCATCAGCAGCATCCTGCCCGTTATCGACGATTTGGAGCGTGCCATTAAAACAATGGAATCGGCTACTGATGTGCAAGCCGTAAAAGAAGGAGTTGAACTTATCTACGCTAAGTTCATGGGCATTCTCGGGCAGAATGGAGTGAAAGTTATTGAAACAAATAACCAGATTCTCGATACTGATTACCATGAGGCTATCGCTGTAATCCCCGCACCGTCTGAAGAACTTAAAGGCAAGATTCTGGATTGCGTGCAGACGGGATATGTACTGAACGAAAAAGTAATCCGTCACGCTAAAGTGGTTGTAGGAGAATAAGTTATGGAGAAAAGAGATTATTATGAAGTGCTTGGCGTCAGCAAAGACGCTACGGCCGACCAGATAAAAAAGGCATACCGCAAAAAGGCCATTGAGTTCCACCCCGACAAAAACCCGGGAGACAAAACGGCAGAAGAGAAGTTTAAAGAAGCTGCCGAGGCATACGATGTTTTGAGCAACCCCGATAAGAAAGCCCGTTACGATCAATTCGGACACGCGGGCATGGGCGGTGCAGCCGGCAACGGCGGACCGTTTGGCGGTGGCTTTGGTCAGAACATGTCTATGGACGACATTTTCTCTATGTTTGGCGATATTTTTGGCGGACATTCAGGCTTCGGAGGCGGTTTCGGCGGCTTTGGCGGTGGCGGTGGTGGCCAGCAGCAGCGTCGTTTTCGCGGTTCCGACCTACGTGTGAAGGTGAAACTCAACCTGAAAGAGATTGCCAATGGCGTTGAAAAGAAGTTCAAACTGAAGAAATACGTGCCTTGTTCGCACTGTCACGGCAGCGGCGCAGAAGACAACAGCGGTTCGGAAACCTGTTCAACCTGTAAGGGAAGCGGAACGGTGATACGCAACCAGCAAACCATTCTGGGCACGATGCAAACCCGCACCACCTGTCCTACTTGCGGTGGCGAGGGCAAGATTGTGAAAAACAAATGTAAGCATTGCAACGGAGACGGCATCGAGTATGGCGAAGAAGTGGTATCTGTAAACATCCCCGCAGGAGTAATGGAAGGCATGCAGCTGTCTATGCAAGGAAAAGGTAACGCCGGAAAACGAAACGGCATACCGGGCGACTTGCTTATTCAGGTAGAAGAAGAAGCGCATCCCGAACTGATTCGTGACGAGAACGACTTGATTTATAATTTGCTGCTGAGCGTACCTACAGCGGCTTTGGGTGGTGCGGTTGAAATTCCTACCATCGACAGCAAAGTAAAGGTAAAAATTGATCCGGGCACACAGCCGGGTAAGGTTTTGCGCCTTCGTGGCAAAGGATTGCCTTCGGTTAACGGTTACGGCACAGGCGACCTGTTGGTCAATGTAAGCGTATACATTCCCGAAGCGCTCAGCAAGGATGAGAAAGCGGCATTGGAGAAACTGGAAGGTTCAGACAACTTCAAGCCCGGCAGCGGTGTGAAGGAAAAAATATTCAAGAAGTTCCGGAACTTCTTCGATTAACGGATAGATAAAAGTTGCCCAACTTTTTTAAATTGTTGCCCAACTTTTCAAAATTGCAGGCCTGAGATTTTTATTTCTAGGCCTGCATTTTTTTTATCCTGCATCAACTTGTTTATCAACGCTTTACGGGTCTTTTCTAAAAAAAGCAGAAACTTTTTTCTAAATTAAGGCACGCTATTTAATATAATATTATAAATTTGCAACCGTAAAATTCAAGCCGATATAGCTCAGTTGGTAGAGCAACGCATTCGTAACGCGTAGGTCGCCGGTTCAAGTCCGGCTACCGGCTCAACAGAAAAAAGAGCTTTCTGACTACATCTAGTATCATCTCAATAATATTTGCC